>OJAU01000008.1_pt1 | contig 267971 bp, 258 predicted proteins | sample 1589791 | NCBI WGS metagenome assembly OJAU01 (sample SAMN05416849, study PRJEB24817) | seawater metagenome | isolation source: Sea water | place: Canada:Atlantic | collected 2013-07 | reverse complement strand
GAGTACTAAAGATTTAACTAAAATGGCTCAGGATTTTGGATAAATGTTTTACATTAGCCTATCGATGGGGGATTAGCTCAGTTGGCTAGAGCGTTTGGCTGGCAGCCAAAAGGTCATCGGTTCGACTCCGATATTCTCCACAAACCACCGTTAACGCGGTGGTTTTTTTATTTTATAAAATCTATTGTTGCTTTTACAACCTGCTTAAGTGAATTGGGCATTTTATCATCATTCCATGGATGTTTTGCCTCAAAAACGTGGTTGGTACCTTCTATAATTTTTAGTGCACTTTTTGGGTTCCATTGGTGCATTGCTTTTGCTTCTTCAACAGAAACCGTTGGGTCATCACTTCCGTGAATAATAAGGTGAGGGATTTCTATTTGTTCAACAGCTCGTTGGATGGTGAGTCTGCTTTCATTTTCCTTAAAATCAATATAAAACTGAAAGTGATGTGGCATTTGCTGTTTGGTGCGTCCATTTTGGACGTGTTTAACGCCGCTTTCTTCCCATTCCTTGAAATCTGCTGTGCCTTCCTTAAAACGGACCTTATAATCGCTTACGCCAGCCCAAGTGATGACTTTTTTTACTTTATCGTTTTCCTGAGCTTTTATTAAGGCAATACCGCCACCGCGACTGTGACCAATTAAGGAAATGTTTTTTACATCTGCTTCTAACATATAGTGCTTAGTGGTTGCAAAAAATTCAATAACCGTTTCTAGATCATCTAGCTCTTTGGTGTAATTGTTTTCGGCAAAAGCTTCAAGGTCCGGGAAATCGATAGGCTCATCAACGGTGCCGCCGTTGTGGGAAAAATTGAATTTAATGAAGAAAAATCCTGCTTTGGCAAATGCTTCTGCAACTAAATGCCAAGCGCCCCAATCTTTAAATCCTTTGTAACCGTGACAAAAAATGACTACCGGTTTTGGTTTTTGGTTTTCATTGTAATATACATCGTATACAATGGGTTTCTTGTTTTCTCTATGTAGTATTTTGTTTTGTTCAATCATCATCATGCTATCTCTTTTTCGGTAAACGGTTCATTTGGGTTACAAATTTCAAGAATTAACCTTTTTAGTTCATCAGTGAAAGTATCTAATGTTTCTTGCGTAATAATTTGATCTTTTGATCCGCCGCGTGCTTTTTCTCTTTTCCCGAATTTTAAAAATCCGCTGCTGAGGTTTTTAAACGAAATAATACCTGCTTCCGCATTATTAATAGGAATTTCTTTATTCATCATTAACGCATACGCTAATACCTGAAATGCTTTACTGTATTTATAATCTAACGTTATTTCCTCCCAATCCACTAATTCTACATCACCTTGAGCTACTTTTCCAGTTTTATAATCGACAATGCGTAATAGGCCGTTGTATTCATCCACGCGATCTACTTTTCCTTTAATTTTTACTGGGAACGATAGTTCTGAAACTGCTACTTCAACCTCTAGATTATTTTCAATAGAAATGATTTTAATTTCATTTCCCGCTTCTATTTCTGAAATTTCTTGGTTGATGAAGTTCTCAATGTAGCGTTTGGCTACTTCAAAAATGATGAGGCTTTTCCCTTTATTGAAGGTTCCTCCTTTAAACGTTTTTTTAAATTGAGTGGTAACTTCTTCTTCAGTCTTCAATTTTAAAGTCTTTAAAATTTCTGAAGTTAATAATGTACCCTGAAGTGGTTTATAAAACTCTTCTAGTGTATCATGAACAATAGTACCAAGCGTGTTAGCAGCGACGGTTTCTTCCACTTCTTCGGTTTCATTGAGTCTTAATATTTTCTGAAAATAAAAGTCAATCGGATTCCGAATGTAGCTCGTAAGTGCTGAAGGGGAAAAGCCTTTTGCAGCAATTTCTTGCAAACGTTGCATTACTGCATCTGTTTTTTCTATGGTTTTTAATGTTTGTACAGTCGGTGTAATTTTAGGCGATAAAATGGTTTTAGAAAGCGTATGGTTCGCTTGCTTTTCAATTTCCAATTGTAATAAAAAACGACTTTTTTCTCCCGTGTTTATGCCTTCAGAATGGTTATTGTATAGTAAAGTAACATCCTTTGCACGTTGTAACATGTGGTAAAAGTGGTACGTGTAGATTGCATCTTTTTCAGTATAAAGCGGCAGGCTGAATTCCTTTTTTAAGTCGTAGGTAATAAACGATGCGTTCGACTTTCCAGTAGGCAACACCCCTTCATTAACCGAAGTAACAATTATCGTTTCAAAATCGAGTACCCTAGTTTCTAAGACTCCCATAATCTGAAGACCTTCATACGCATCGCCTTCAAAATCCAGTGACGTGGTTGCAATGAGTTCGGTAAACAATCCTTGTACCGTTTTTACTGAATCCAAATGTGAGTATGAGTCGTTCAGGGCATCAATCTTGCTAAAAACTTGATACAACTGATATAAGACAACACGTTCCACAGGGTTTTCTTGAAACTCGCTTTTCAGCTTATTTAATACTTTTAAACAGTTGGTAATGGCTGTTTTACTATTGTTGTTCCAATCTTTAAATAAAAGTGACACAATATCAGTGTCTTCTTTATCTGAAAACTGCAGGATATCGTCAATAGTGAGGTGTGTTTTATTTTCGACATTAATTTTTGACGCTATTACTGAAGCGTTATTCAGCAACGAATTTCCTAACGGATGCTTAATAAGCGACAGCACATCTTTATAATAAATTGTTTTAATTTTTTCTGAAACACCTTCAGAAGAAACGGAATGAAGTGATAATGCAAGTTCAAAAAACAAGGTGGCTGGAAAATTTTTAAGCACGGTTCCCATCGTGACATTTACAGAGTCTAAATTGTCTGGTAGTGAATGCAGCACTGGGATTAACAAGTTTTCATCGGCCAATACAATAGCGGTTGAATTGAGCTTTTCCTTTGAATAGGTTGCTAACAATTCACCTACATATTTTGCCTGTCCTATATTTTTCTGCACTTCGACAAAGCGGATATCTTTCTGCTCTTTAAAATGATTCGAAGTACCAAGAGGTGCGTTGTTTTCAAAATGCGACCAGTTCTTAAAATAGCGTCGTATAAAAAGAGAGGCGCTGTGTTTTGTGTCCTTTGAAAATGTCTCATCAGCATCCCAATATACTTCTGTATTATCTGTGTTTAGTAATTGCTGTATTATATTTTGTTCAGCCGAGTTCAGCGCATTAAAGCCTATAAAAGCGTGTTTTTTACTAGGATTCTCACGTATATAAGTATCAATTTTTTCTGAAGCGATTCGGTATACCAGTCCTTGATATGCTATCGATTCTTGAAGAAGCATTTCTTTTAAGTTGGTATACAGTTCTAAAAGGCTATTCCAGAATTGTAAGTATTTTTCTATAAGTTCGGTTTTCTCTTCTTTCAAATTCCACCGCTCCATTGTTTTTATACTTCCTAAGTAATTGAAGAAGTCTTTTGGATTTACTAAATAGCGATCAATTTCATTAAAATCATTTAGTAAGGTAATTGCCCAAGTGTTGTAGTTTTCAAAACTTTCTTTTTCAGAAAATGAATCGGTATTTAAATAAACCTGATAGCTCTTAAAAAGAAGTTCTGTGCTATCTAATATAGAAAGACCTGAAACGGTTTCTATAAATTCTTCGATACTTATTATATGGGGTAAAAAAGTAGTTGTTTGCGAATGCTTACTCAAGTAATTTTTAAGAAAGCCACCGGCACGCTTGCTGGGAAGGATGAGGGTAAGGCTGGAAAGGTCTTCGTGTTTGTTTTTTAAACTGAATAGAGTTTCTTCCAAAAATGTTTGCATACCCTAAAAATAAGAAACGCCCCCGATTTTTGGAGGCGTTTCTGATATTTATTTAAGCGTGTTGCTTTTTAGTTATCTCTGTTTTTGTTAAGAGAGATTTCAACACGTCTGTTTTGTTGTCTTCCAGCAGCTGTATTGTTAGTAGCAACTGGTCTTTCTTCACCGTAACCTTCAGAAGTTAATCTGTTACCAGGCATTCCGATTGTAGTTAAGTAATCCATTACAGAAGCTGCTCTTTCTTTAGAAAGCTTCATGTTATAAGAATCACTACCTCTACTATCTGTGTGTCCTTCAATGTGGAATACAGTGTTTGGATATTCTTTCATAATATCTGCAATACTCTGTAGTGCACTGTAAGACTCTTGACGGATAGAAGCTTTATCGTAGTCGAACAAGATTGTTTTAGAATACTCGTTGATTTCTTTGATAACTTCTACAGTTACTTCTGGACAACCGTTGTTAGCAACAGTACCAGCAACATCTGGACATTGGTCATCTTTGTCTAATACACCGTCACCGTCTCTATCTTCGTAAGGGCAACCGTTGTTAGCAGCAGGACCAGCTTCGTTTGGACATTCATCATCTCCATCAGCAATTCCGTCACCGTCAGCATCTGGACAACCGTTTAATTCAGCTAAACCAGCTACAGTTGGACAAGCATCTTGTGGATCAGCGATTCCATCACCATCAGTATCAGGACAACCGTTGAACTCAGCTAAACCAGCAGTTTCTGGACAAGCATCGTTTCTGTCTTCGATTCCGTCACCGTCAGTATCAGGACAACCGTTAAATTCTGGAAGACCAGGAGTTTCTGGACATTCATCGTTTTGGTCGTAGATTCCGTCACCGTCAGTGTCTTTTCCACCAAATTTAAATAAGATACCAGCAGAGTGTTGGAAATGTTTTACTCCGTAGTCATCTTCAAATGCGTGTTTATAAGTTGATTGTAGGTTTAATGCTACATTTTCAGCAAACCAGATTTTTACACTTGCTAAACCGTTAGCAGTACCAAAACCTATGTCGTCTACCCAAGTGTAACCACCACCAACACCTAGAGAAGGATCAAACCATCCACCAGGACCATTGATTAAGTCTCTAAAGCTATATCTAATCTCACCATCTGCACCGTAGTAACTTAAGTCATCTACTTTTACATCACCTACTTTGTCAATTCTGTTAATAGTACCAACAGCAGAAAAAGTAAAACCGCTACCAACATATCTGCTGATTGCAAGTTTAGATACTGAAGGTAAAATATTCCAGTGATCTTCTACATTAAAGTATTCGTCAAAAAGTTCACCTCTCATTGGTGAAGCTACGGATTGGCCATCCTCTAGACCTACTGGAAAGACGTCAACAGCATTGACACCAATCTCAATAGCCCAAGGGTTGTTTTCGTCTTGTGCGTTCGCTACGCCAACTCCTAAAAATAAGATGGCAGCAACTAATAAACTGTTAAGATGTTTCATATTCGATTGTTTAATTTTTAAGTGTTAATTAGAGCAAAAGTAAGTTGTTATAACTTATAAACAAAGTCAAATCTATTAAAATTTTCACAAATACAAAGCCTTTTACTCGCAAAATTATTTTATTCAGTCTTAATAATATTTAATTTTTTACCTACCTTAATAAAGGCGTTTATGGCTTTGTCCAGTTGCTCATTTGTATGTGCAGCAGACAATTGCACTCTTATTCTTGCTTTCTCTTTAGGGACTACTGGATAGAAAAAGCCAATAACATAGATGCCCTCTTCCAATAACATGTCGGCCATATCTTGTGATAGCTTTGCGTCATATAACATAACAGGTACAATAGCAGAATCTCCATCAATTATATCAAAACCTGCTTCTTTTATACCTTTTTTAAAGTATGCGGTGTTTTCCTGTAAACGATCCCGTAATGTGGTGTCGGTATCAAGCATATCAAACACCTTAATAGAGGCTCCAACAATTGCCGGTGCCAATGAGTTTGAAAATAGATATGGACGCGATCGCTGGCGAAGCATTTCGATAATCTCTTTTTTACCAGTAGTGTAACCGCCCATAGCGCCACCTAAAGCTTTACCTAATGTACCCGTTATTATATCTACACGATCCATAACTCCTTTTTCTTCTAAGGTTCCACGGCCTGTTTCACCTATAAAGCCTGTAGCGTGACATTCATCGATCATAACCAAAGCATCATATTTATCGGCTAGATCACAGATTTTATCAAGTGGAGCTACTAATCCATCCATAGAAAATACACCGTCGGTAACGATAATCTTAAAACGAGCTCCATTTTCATTAGCTTTAATTAATTGCTCTTCAAGCTCATCCATATTGCTATTTTGGTAGCGATACCGAGCAGCTTTACATAAACGAACGCCGTCGATAATAGAAGCGTGGTTTAAGGAATCTGAAATAATTGCGTCTTCCTTCGTCAATAAAGGTTCAAAAACACCACCGTTTGCATCAAAGCAAGCTGCGTATAATATAGTGTCTTCCGTTTGGTAAAAATCGGCTATTTTTTGTTCCAGCTCTTTATGGATGTCTTGCGTTCCGCAAATAAACCGAACAGACGACATACCAAAACCGTGCGTATCCATCGCGTCCTTGGCTGCTTGTATAACGTCTGGGTGCGAAGAAAGCCCCAAATAGTTGTTAGCACAAAAGTTGATCACTTCTTGTCCTGTCGAAATTTTAATAGCGGCATCTTGTGGAGAGGTGATAATGCGCTCTTTTTTAAATAATCCGTCGTTTTTTATTTCCTGAAGTTCTTCTTGCAGGTGTTCTTTAATTTTTCCGTACATAATGTCTGTTTTTTTTCAAGTAACAAAGTTAGGCTTTATTTATAAGTATGCCATTTTCTGAAGTATAAACCAAGATTTTTTCAGCAATCTTAAAATTCATTTCTGAAAGCGCTGCTGCATATTGGTTTATTTGAATGCTGTGTTTTTTAGATTGACTTCCTGTTTTATAATCTATAATACTTACGCTACCGTCGGGATGAAAATTTAAACGGTCCGGACGTAATATTTTTCCTTCTGAAGTAATTAAATCTCGTTCGTTTTCTACTTTTTCGGAAGGTTGAAATAAGTGGTTTAACTTCTCGTCATGTATTAAAGCTTCAACCGCTTCTTTTAAAATTTTAAAATCGCTTTCTGAAACAATCGCTCGCTTTTTTATATTCTCTAATATTTCCGAAGCATCGTTTTCATATTTAATTTCAGCCATTGTATCGTGAAAAAGATTTCCACTTAAAATAGCAGCTTCGGTTTCGGTGTCCCAAAGCAATGCTTCTTTGGTTACAATATTCAAGTTACGGCTTGTTGGTGAAGTGTTGATGTATGTAGGCGCAACCGTTTCAGTAACATTTTCTTCCTCTTTTAGTTCTTTCCGTGTTTTTTCACCAAATTGATATAACAATTGGTCATCGTTCCATTTCTGTTCATGTTTAAGGTATTCCACAAACAACTGACTAAAATCCTTAGGTTGATCTTTTACACTGCTTGGTTTTTCAGAAAAAATATAAAGCTGTTCAACAGGCCTTGTCAGGGTAACATAGAGTAGGTTTAAACTGTCGAGTTCTAAGGTGTTTCTGCGGTCTGCGTAAATTTTAGCACCTTCTTCGCCAAATTCTGCTACACTACTATTAAAATTAATTAACGCCTCTTCAAAACCAAAATCATTTTCAGGGGCTTTAAACCACGTTTTTGGTTCTATTTCTTTGTATAAACCGGTTTCAGCAAAGGGGAATAGTACAATAGGAAATTCTAATCCTTTTGCTTTATGGATGGTCATTAATCGCACTGCTCCGGTAGTTTCGGCAGCGGCAACCGAAGCTTTTTCTTTTTTGGTTTCCCAATATTCTAGAAAGGCCATTTTTGACGCTAATGGTTGTTGTTCAAACTCATAAACCAAATCCATAAACCCGAAGAGATAGGCGTCGGCACTCGGTTCTAATTTAAATTGACGAATGCAATACTCAAAAGCTTCGTATAAAGAAACGGAATGTATAAAATTGGAATTAAAATTGATTTCGTATTGCTGTAAGAGTTGCGTTACTTCTTCCGCAGGTTGGTTTAAAAATTGAGTGAAAAATGTATGTTTTTCTTCTGAAATAGAAAGGTGTTCGTGAATAAAATCGAGCATATTGATTTTTGCCTCTTCATTTTCAGGTTGTAAGGAATAAATAAGCGTCTGAATTAATCCTTGAACCAACGGCGAGGATTGAAGCAATAATGTTTCAGAAGAAACAATTGAAATCCCGTTTTCCATAAGCCAAGAACCTAATGCAATTCCCTCTTTTTTGCGACGTGTTAAAATACAAATATCTTGTTCTTGGTAACCGCTGGCTTTTACTTCAAGTATGGTTTGTAACACCAATTTGGCATAGCTTTCTTCTTTTTCTGCAGCCGATTGTTTTTCAATAAACTCAATCTGTATGTAGCCTCCGTCTTTTTTATTGGGCTTTTGCTGGTTTCCTATTTCATATAAATGTGTGTGCCCGGCATCGCCGAAGTATTTTGAAACAAACGTAAAAAATGAATTATTAAACGTGATAATTTCTTCACAACTCCTATAATTAGTCTCTAGATTTTCTACTTCGGCTGTTGAAACAGCAAAAGGTGTTTTGCCGCCGTATAAATCCATAAACTGTTCAGGTTTACCACCTCGCCAACGATAAATAGATTGTTTGGCATCGCCTACCAATAACAGCGAGCCTGCTTCTTCACTTGCTACTTGTTGCGATAATGCGTTTTCAATTAAAGGAATTAAATTTTCCCATTGCAATTCGGAAGTATCTTGAAATTCATCAATAAAATAATGACGGTATTTTTCTCCCAACCGTTCATAAATAAAAGGCGCAGGCTGGTTTTTTATTTCTTTATTGATAATGGAATTAAATTCTGAAATAGGCAAGATGTTTTTCTCTTCCTTAATAGTTTCAATTTCCTGCTGCACCAAATTGATAACCGAAAGCGGCGTAAGGTTTTTTACTATGGAATTAATTAACTGTAGCTGAAATACCAACTTTTTACTCGTTGAAAAAGCGGAAACCAATTCTGGTGCTAATCCGTCCATAATATTGCTTTCCGGGGGTTTTACACGTCCTGGGTACAAGGGTTTTTCGCCTAAGGTTTCTTGCCATTTGGCGCCGTACGGAACATCAAAATTGCCTTCAGAAAGCTTTACAAAATAGTTGTATAAATATTTCCCGCTGAAGTGGCTTTCATCCAATCCGTTGTCAGCTATTGTTTTAAGGGTAATGGAAGCAACTTGTATTATGTTTTCTGAAAGTTGTTTTTGTTGTTTCAGCAAATGCTTTTTAAACGAAAGAAAATTGTCGAGGGATTGTAGCTTTAGTTTTTTAATGTGTTTGGCTTCATTTTCAGAAAAAAGCAAAGAAGAAGCTTTGGTAATATCTAGGGCAATATCCCACGATTTATCATCATCTGTTTTTTCAAGTGCAAAGTCCAATAAGACGTTGGTGATTTTTTTATCGTCGCCCGCTTTGCTAATTAATTGATCCACGGCTTCAGTCAATAATTGATCTGTATCTAGACTCACTTCAAAATTTGAAGAAAGTTTTAAGTCACGAGCAAAAGTTCGAAGTAATTGGTGGTTAAAGCGATCAATGGTTTCTACGCTAAAAGCAGAATAATGATGCAATAAATGCTTTATAATTGCTTTTGAAGTAATTTGAATTTCCTCAAGACTCATTCCTGTTTCAGAAGCAAGAAGCGTCATCATATCCGATGGACTTGAAAGAGATGTTTCCGAGGAAAAAGAAACTAAATTTGAAATAATCCGCTGTTTCATTTCGGCAACCGCTTTGTTGGTAAAGGTTATCGCCAATAGGTTTTTATAGCTTCCTTCATTTTTTGAAAGTAGTAAACGGCTTAGATATTCTTTTACTAGGGTGAAAGTTTTACCGCTTCCTGCGGCAGCGTTGTAAATAGTGAAGGGCGAAGTTGTTTTCAAGCTGTTTTTTATTTAAAAGTAGCGAATCGTGTGTGTATTTACACAAATAATCAATATAATCTATATGGTTATAAAATCTTATAAATTTTATAACATTTTTTATATCTTCTTCTGCGTACCTTTGGTAAAGAACATAACAAAAAAATATAAATAACTAAAAACGATATAATTATGGCTTTCGAATTACCGAAATTACAATACTCATTTGATGCATTAGAACCACATATTGATGCTAAGACTATGGAAATCCATCATGATAAACACCATAATGGATATACCAATAAATTAAATGCGGCGATTGAAGGAACCGACCAAGAAGGAAAAACAATCGAAAATATCTTGAACAATCTTGATATGGACGATAAAGCTGTTCGTAACAATGGTGGAGGTTTTTATAACCATAAACTATTTTGGGAAATAATGTCTCCAAACGGGGGTGGAAAACCTTCAGGTGCATTAGCCGAAGCAATTAACAGTGCGTACGGAAGCTTTGAAGATTTTAAAGAAAAGTTTTCTACAGCTGCTAAAGGTCAATTTGGATCTGGATGGGCTTGGCTTTGTGTTCACGAAGGTGGTAAAGTAGAAGTTTGTTCTACACCAAACCAAGACAATCCACTAATGCCTGGAGTTGGCTGTGGTGGAACACCAATACTTGGTCTTGATGTTTGGGAACACGCATATTACTTAAATTACCAAAATCGCAGACCTGATTACGTAAATGCATTCTTTAATGTTATTAATTGGGATGAAGTATCAAAACGATACGAGCAGAATAAATAAGTAGTACTTATTAAGTAAAAAGTAAAACCCACCACTTGGTGGGTTTTTTATGTGGTATTGTGATGATTTATAACGTAAAGCATATATGCTCGCCACCCCAAATTTAGCGCATAAAAAAAGGTGGAAAGATCCACCTTTTTTTGCCCCAAATCTACCATGAACTTAACCTACTTATGCTATGGTATGGGTCAAATATATACTATAAAGTTTTTTATACTTGAATTTTTAGATTAAAGGCTTTTATTTTCGATAAAAAGATGTTTTTACGAAGGTTTTTCCTTCATAAAAGAAAAAACATGTGAATGGTTTATTAAAAATTCAATATATTTTGCTTTTTGCATGATAAATAGTGCACTAATGTTATTTTAACGTTACGCCAATGTAAATTTAACGTTAACTAATTAAATTTTTCATATATTTGGGTCTGACAAAAAATGAATGAGTTATGAGTAATGATGAAAACAAATATTATATATTGAAGGTAAAATATTCGGTTCAGGAAATATCTGGAAAGAAAAAGAATGGCAAAAAATCAATTCATAAAAGAAAGAAACGGTATTTGGTTAAAAATCTTGATACGTTAGACAGCAAATTTCAAGATATTGAACACGCATTGACCGAAGTGGATACATCTACTTCTAAAAATATCTTTACTATTTTTAAAGATTATATAGTTCGGTTTGGTTCTAACTGCAATTCTACATATCATAGAATGTTACGAACTTAAACCTTTCTAATACATTATTTATAAAAAGCAAGCGATGTATATGTCGCTTGCTTTTTTTGCTTTATATAAACTCTGTTTGCTGAAGAAGTATTTAGTAGATGGCTGCTTAACCATACCGTGAAAATAATTTGTCATCATTATTTAAATCAGGCTTAAAAAAAGCAAATATGTGCTCAAGTGAAATTGTAAGCAGCTCGTTTTAAATTTTCTTCCTGTGATTTAAATTTAGCTTATAGCTCGCCATCCTTCAGATTTTGGAAAAAAACCGAACGAGTTGTGGAGGGAGGGGAACGGCTCGCAACTATGTTTGTTCAAAGAAATAAAGTTTTGGTAATTGCTCGCTAGCCCAAATTTGGCGCATAAAAAAAGGCGAACAAGTGTTCACCTTTTTTTGCCCCAAATCTTACCATAAACTTAACCTACTTATGCTATGGTATGGTTCAAATATATATCAATTTTTTAGTTTTACCATAAGGCTTTTCCTACTTTTGGATGAACTGTTTTATAAACTCGATTAACGGTTTGATTATAGCTAATTATGCTGTTTTTTAACCGTTTAGTAGGCTCTTTCTGGGTTTCCTTCGTAAAAATGAACATATGCTTTGTTTACCACTCGCTTTCCGCCATCGGTTGGATAATTACCTGTAAAATACCAATCGCCTAAATTTTTAGGACAAGCTTTATGTAAGTCATCCACCGATTGAAAAATCAATTTTATATCTGCGTTTATGTTTTCATCACTTATAATTTCAGCAATTTTATCTGAAACTTCTTGATCGCTAAAAGGAGCATATAGTTCTTTTACATAATTCACCACATCTTTGTCTTCGGTCTCTAATTGTTCTTTACATTTATGGTAAATCTCTTCAACAACATCATAAGTGCCTTGTTCTTTATGCAGTGCCAATGCTGCTTGAAAAGCCACTAAATCTTCCAAGCGAGCCATATCGATACCGTAACAGTCTGGATATCGAATTTGCGGTGCCGATGAAACCACAACAATTTGTTTAGGGTTTAATCGATCAAGCATTTTTAAAATACTCTTTTTTAAAGTTGTCCCTCGTACAATACTATCATCAATGATTACCAGATTGTCTGTAGGTTTAACAACACCGTAGGTTACATCATACACATGAGCTACAAGATCGTCACGGCTACTGTCTTCAGTAATAAAGGTTCGTAGTTTTACGTCTTTAATAGCAATTTTTTCGGTGCGAATTTTATGTTGCTGTATCTGCTGAAGCCTTTCAGTAGTTAAATTTCCTTCTTCTTCAAGAATAGCTTCATTTTTCTGTTTGTTCAGTTCGTTTTGAGCAGCGTCTAGCATTCCGTAGAAAGATGTTTCAGCTGTATTTGGGATAAATGAAAACACGGTATTTTCGGTATCGTGATTGATTTCCTTTAAAACTCTTGGCATTACCAAACGTCCTAACTCTTTTCGTTCTTCATAAATTTCTGCATCACTTCCGCGAGAAAAATAAATACGTTCAAACGAACAGGATTTACGTTCCAAAGGCTCTAAAATTTGTTTTTCTGAAAAACTACCGTCTTTTTTCAAGATAATTGCGTGTCCAGGCTCTACTTCTTTAATATCCTCAAACGAAACATTAAATACCGTTTGAATTGCCGGTCTTTCTGAAGCCACCACAATCACCTCGTCATCTTTGTAATAATATGCTGGACGAATTCCGGCCGGATCGCGTAAGACAAAAGCATCGCCGTGACCCAACATTCCTGCCATGGCATATCCGCCATCCCAATCCCTAGCCGATTTTTTGAGTATTTTTTCAATTTTTAGCTTGTCGGCAATAAAAGGTGAAGCTTCCATTTTATTCAAGCCATCTTTTTTGGCCTTTTTATAAAGTTTACGCACGCCTTCATCTAGAAAATGCCCAATTTTTTCCATTACGGTAATGGTGTCGGCTTTTTCTTTTGGGTGCATCCCAAGCTTGATTAAGTTGTTGAATTGCTCAGTTGTATTCGTCATATTAAAATTACCGGCAATAATTAAATTACGGTGCATCCAATTGTTTTGACGAAGAAAAGGGTGTACGTTTTCTACACTGTTAATGCCAAACGTTCCGTAGCGAACGTGGCCCAAAAGCAACTCACCAATGTAGGGAATGTTTTTCTTTTGAGCGGCCACATCATTTTTGTATTCTGGGTGGCTTTGAAACTCTTCGTTAATGCGCCCATTAATCTGAGCAAAAATATCCTGTATGGGTTGCGATTTGTTAGAGCGAACTCGGCTTATGTAGCGTTCTCCAGGATCTACATCGAGCTTAATACTAGCAAAACCGGCACCGTCTTGGCCACGGTTGTGCTGTTTTTCCATCATCAAGTACATTTTATTTACTCCATAAAATGCAGTTCCATACTTTTCTTTATAATATTCAAGAGGTTTCAGCAATCGTACCATTGCTATTCCGCATTCGTGTTTTAAAGCGTCGCTCATTTTTTCTGAAATATTAATTCAATTAAAAACGCCCCGAAAATTCAGGGCGCGTTGTTATGTTAATTCTATATCAAATTGTGTTAGGTTTTGAAATTGCTTCAAACGCCTGTGTACTTCTTTTTTTGTGAGACTTTCCAGTCGTTCCGTGCCAAATTTTTCGACACAGAAGGAAGCTAAAGCCGAACCATAAATAATGGCGTTTTTCATATTCTCAAAACTATAATCTGCTGTTTTTGCTAAATAGCCTGTAAATCCACCTGCAAAAGTATCGCCTGCTCCTGTAGGATCAAAAACTTCTTCTAATGGTAATGCTGGTGCAAAAAAGACATCTTCTTCATGAAACAATAAGGCTCCATGCTCTCCCTTTTTTATCACCACATATTTTGGCCCCATCTCTCTAATTTTTTGAGCTGCCACAACTAATGAATATTCCCCTGTTAATTGTCTGGCTTCTTCATCATTAATGGTAATCACGTCTACTTTGGCAATCACTTGTTTTAATTCGGCTAATGCGTTATCCATCCAAAAGTTCATAGTATCAAGTACAATTAATTTTGGTGAATCCATTTGCTCAATTACACTCAATTGGACGAGCGGATGCAAGTTTCCTAACATCACTACTTCAGCGTCTTTGTAGTCTTTTGGTACTTTAGGCTGGAAGTTTTCTAGCACATTCAGTTCTGTTGCTAGCGTATCACGAGAATTCATATCGTTATGGTACTTACCGCTCCAAAAGAATGTTTTACCTTCTTTTATAATTTCAAGTCCTGAAACATCTAAATTATTGTTTTTTAGCATCGCGATATATTTCTCTGGGAAATCACCACCTACGACTGAAACAATAGCGCCATCGGCATTAAATTGACTGGCTGCCAGTCCTATATATGTAGCGGCGCCACCTAATATTTTATCGGTTTTACCAAATGGAGTTTCAATAGCGTCGAAGGCAACAGTACCAACAATAACGAGTTTGCTCATAAAAGGGTTTTAAATTGAGGGTGCAAATTTAGCGAAATATTTTAGAAAAATGAGGATTTTAACGAAGACTAAACAAAGTGTAAGGTACTGATTATTACTTTCTTCCAAAATCTGCCGGAATTTCTCCCCAGGCTTTGGTTTCCCATTTAACCACTTTGGTTGAATAAGTGTTGTTTTTCAGCCAAGTTTCGGCTCGGGCAATTAATTCAAATAATGATTTATTTTTTGAAGACTTCTTTAATTTAGTATTGCACTTTTTTCGCTTTACCCACCCCATTGCAATTTTGCTGTCACTATAAATAATACGGTCGCTATTGTTTTTCTTTAGATAGGCGAGGCCATGGACCAACGCTAAAAACTCGCCTACGTTATTGGTGCCTTGCTGAAATGGTCCTTGGTGAAACAATTGTTTATGCGTTTGGGTATCCACACCTCGGTATTCCATTTTACCTGGATTACCGCTAGAAGCTGCATCAACCGCAATAGAATATAAATTGGGTTGTCCTATTTTCTCAAGTTGTTCTTTGGTGAGCGTTTTTTTCTTTTTAGTGTTTTTTCCTCTATAGTCTGCGTATTCTTTATTGTAGGCTATTTTGGCTTCTTTTAAACTTTCAAAACTCTTGTATTGAGCGCCGGTCACCCCTGTAATGGCTTTTTTACATTCCTTCCAGCTATGGAAGATACCTGTGGGATTCCCGAACCAGACTACATAATATTTTTTAGGTTTTGCCATTAATTAGTTTCTTCTGCAATTAATAATTCTTCAATCACTTTCGGAAAATGCTCATATTCTAGCTTATGTACTTTTTCAGCAACTGTTTCTGGGGTTTCATTTTCTGAAAGAGGTGTGTTTTCTTGAAATATAACCGCACCTTCATCATAATTTGCGTTCACATAATGAATTGTAATACCAGTTTCTGTCTCTTTATTTGCAATAACTGCTTCATGAACATAATTTCCATACATGCCTTTTCCGCCATATTTTGGAAGCAAAGCTGGATGGATGTTTATTACTTTGTTGGGGTATTCTTTCAGTATTATTTCAGGGAATTTCCATAGAAAACCTGCTAAAACAATAAGGTCTGGCTTGGTTTCTTGAAGTGTTTTTAAAATGCCCTTTTCCGAAAATAAATTTTCCTTATTAAAGTATAATGATTTGATATTGTGATTTTTAGCCTTTTCTAGCACCTTGGCACTTTTCTTGTTTGACAATACAAGAACAACTTCACCAATTTTAGATTGTTTAAAATATTTAATTATATTTTCGGTATTGGTACCGCTACCGGAAGCGAATATAACAATGCGTTTTTTCATCAAAATAACAATGAGGTTTTCAAGAAGTAATATAAAATAAATAACAAAAGTACGGTAATAGGGTTTTACTTCTCCCAAAAATGTTTAAATTGGTATTCACATTTTATGTTTAAAATGGTGTATTAAATTAAAAAATTTTATTTTTGCCACTTAATTAAATTTTAAAAACAAAGATTATGTCAGACATTGCATCAAGAGTAAAAGCAATTATAGTAGACAAACTAGGAGTTGACGAAAACGAAGTTGTTAACGAAGCAAGCTTTACAAACGACTTAGGAGCTGATTCCTTGGATACAGTTGAACTTATTATGGAGTTCGAAAAAGAATTTGATATTCAAATTCCAGATGACCAAGCTGAAAACATTGCAACAGTAGGTCAAGCAGTTTCGTATATAGAAGAAGCTAAATAAATTTAGTCCTTTATGGAACTTAAGCGAGTTGTAGTTACAGGTCTTGGAGCACTTACGCCCATTGGTAATACTATTCCTGAATATTGGGAAGGATTAATCAATGGTAAAAGCGGGTGTGCCCCTATTACGTATTTTGATGCTGAAAAGTTCAAAACAAAATTCGCTTGCGAGCTAAAAGATTTTAAACCAGAAGATTTTTTTGATAGGAAAGAAGCCAGAAAACTGGATCGCTTTGCCCAATATGCTTTAGTGTCTTCAGATGAAGCCATTAAAGATGCGGGAATAAACCTAGACGAAGTTGATAAATTTCGCGTAGGTGTTATTTGGGGCGCTGGTATTGGTGGTCTTGAAACCTTTCAAAATGAGGTAATAAATTTTGCAGAAGGGGATGGAACGCCACGTTTCAACCCCTTCTTTATCCCTAAAATGATAGCGGATATTGCCCCTGGTAATATTTCTATTAAACACGGCTTTATGGGGCCTAACTATACAACGGTCTCTGCCTGTGCTTCTTCTGCCAACGCGATGATTGATGCTTTAAACTACATTCGATTAGGTCATTGCGACGTGATTGTTACTGGAGGTAGTGAAGCAGCAGTTACAAAAGCAGGTATGGGAGGATTTAATGCTATGCATGCACTTTCAACCCGAAACGACAGTCCTGAAACGGCATCAAGACCATTTGATGCGACACGTGACGGATTTGTGTTAGGAGAAGGAGCTGGAGCATTAATTCTTGAAGAATACGAACACGCAAAAAAACGTGGTGCAAGAATCTATGCTGAGGTTGTCGGTGGCGGAATGTCCAGTGATGCCCATCATATGACAGCTCCACATCCAGATGGCATTGGTGTAGAACGTGTAATGCTTAACTGTCTGCGTGATGCAGGGATGAGCCCTAATCAGGTTGATGCCATTAACACACACGGAACTTCAACGCCACTAGGTGATGTCGCCGAATTAAAAGCCATTACTAGTGTTTTTGGTGAACATGCTAAAGACATTAATATAAATTCCACCAAATCCATGACAGGGCATTTATTGGGTGCTGCTGGAGCGATTGAGGCAATTGCTTCAATATTAGCCATGGAAAATAGTGTAGTGCCACCTACTATTAACCATACTACGGTCGATGAAAATATAAATTCATCCCTTAACCTTACCCTCAATAAAGCTCAAGAGCGCGAAATTAAAGTAGCAATGAGCAATACCTTTGGGTTTGGAGGGCATAATGCCTGCGTACTTTTTAAAAAATTGGACGCATAAACACTAGATGACATCTATAAAGCACATATTTAATTCCCGCACTACAAATGACGGGGATTTTTTTTATGCCATGAAAAAAATCCTAGGCTTTAAACCCAAGGATATCTCTATATACAATGAAGCCTTTACCCATAGGTCTTTACACGAAAAAAATAATAAAGGGCAACCTCAAAATTATGAACGCTTAGAGTTTTTGGGGGATGCCATGTTGGGCTCGGTAATAGCAGCCCATCTTTTTAATCAAGTGCCTTCAGGTGATGAAGGCTACCTTACCAAAATGCGTTCAAAAGTAGTGAGCCGCGAACATTTAAATGAGCTAGGAAGAGATTTAAACCTTATTAAATTTTTAAAATCTTCTGTTACAACAGATCAATTTGGAGGAAATATTCACGGAAACATTTTCGAAGCATTGGTTGGTGCCATTTATTTGGACCGTGGGTATAAATACTGCGAAAAATTCATTTATAAACGAGTTATTAAACCATATGTAGATATTGAACGATTGGAAGGTAAAATAATAAGTTACAAAAGCCTTTTTATTGAATGGTGCCAAAAAAGTAAAAAGCATTTTAAGTTTCACGTATATGAAGATACTGGCATGGATGAATTAAAACACTTTGCTGTAAAACTTCAATTAGAGAATGAAACAATAGCCAAGGCACGTGCTACTTCAAAAAAGAAAGCTGAAGAAAGGGCAGCAAAAAGAGCTTACTATAAGTTTCAGTCAAAAATTGACAAAGAATTAAACTAAGCCCTTCGGTAGTTACCTAAAGTATCCTTATTTTTATACTAAAATCCGTTATGGGTAAACACCGATTAGTGCTTGAAGACGATTTTAAAGAAGATTTTCAAATACTGGCCATTCACTGTGGAGTAGAACCTTATAAAATGGCGTTCTATCTAAACAAACACTTACAGTTACGATTAAAACGGAGAAGGACCGATCTTGAATTTTCCAAAGATGGGTTGGAAGTACAGTTTCCAATGTTTGAATTTAAGGATACTATAAACTACACAGTCTATGACCTTGTTTCGAATGCCTGTAAATCTGCCACAGCAAATACAACAGCAAGCGGGGGATTGTTTGGATCAAATGCTTCAGAAGAATATATAATTACCTATTTAATTCCTGAATATAAAAAAGTAGACTACTTTTTAAAAATCACTTCAGAAGATGAACAAGTTTCAACAGCAAACCTACTTTCCGAAGTAAATAAAATGAAGCCCATTATATCTTCATATTTTATTGATAACGAGCATATAAAATCTAAAAATAATCTAATTTTCAATTAATGCTGAAACAAAAACGAACAAAAATAGTTGCCACCTTAGGCCCATCGACCACCAAAAAAGAAATCATAAAAAAGATGATTTTAGAAGGGGTGGATGTGTTTCGCATCAACTTTTCACACGCTAAATACGAAGATGTAAAAAAGCGTATCGCAACGATAAGACAGTTAGGGGAGCAATTGGGGATTACCCCGGCAATCCTGGCCGATCTGCAAGGGCCAAAACTACGCGTGGGTATAATGAAAGAAGAAGTGGTCTTAAAACCTGGAGATGAGCTTTATTTCTGTACTGGAAAAGAATTTGAAGGCACCAGAAAAAAGGTGTACATGAATTATGACAGTTTTCCCAAGGATGTAAAAGCAGGCGAACGGATTTTATTAGACGATGGAAAATTGATTTTTGAAGTGCTTGAAACCAATGGCAAAGATGAAGTGAAAGCAAAAGTAATTCAAGGTGGTCCGTTACGGTCTCGAAAAGGGGTAAATTTGCCGAGTACTAATATTTCCCTACCAGCTTTAACTCCTAAAGATAAAAAGGACGCCATTTTTGCCGTTCAACAAGAAGTGGATTGGATTGCGCTATCGTTTGTACGTCATGCAGATGATTTAAAAGAATTACAAGCCATTATTGAAGCACATTGCGAATATAAAATTCCCATTATTGCTAAAATAGAAAAGCCTGAGGCTGTACAAAACATCGATAAAATTGTAGCGTACTGTGACGGTTTAATGGTTGCGAGAGGCGACCTGGGAGTAGAAGTTCCTGCTGAAGAAGTACCACTTATTCAAAAAGAGTTGGTATTAACTGCAAAAAGAGCTCGGATTCCAGTGATTATCGCCACGCAAATGATGGAAACCATGATAACATCATTAACACCCACTCGTGCCGAAGTGAATGACGTAGCGAATTCTGTAATGGACGGTGCCGATGCGGTTATGCTAAGTGGTGAAACGTCGGTAGGTAAATACCCAGTAGAGGTAATCCAAACCATGGCTAATATTTGTAGAAGTGTGGAAAATTCAAATTTAATAGCCGTGCCCCATGAACCACCAAAAATTAGAACCAACCGGTATATTACCAAATCGGTATGTTATCATGCAGCAACCATGGCCAATGAAATTGATGCCACAGCAATATGTACGTTGACCAACAGTGGTTATACTGCTTTCCAAATTTCAGCCTGGCGGCCCGATGCAAACATTTTAGCGTTTACTTCAAACAAACGTATTTTGTCACGATTAAATTTATTGTGGGGCGTAAAAGCCTTTTACTACGACAAATTTGTAAGCACAGACGAAACAGTAGATGATGTAAATAAAATTGCCCAAGATCACGGCTATGTAGCTAAAGGTGATTATTTAATCAACCTTGCCGCTATGCCCATTGCGGATAAGGGTATGGTGAACACACTTCGGGTTTCGTTGGTAAAATAAAAAAAAGCCGAGTTTTAAAACTCGGCTTTTTAATTTCTAGAAAACTTTAGTCTATGACCTCAGTGCGTTCTAATTTCATTTTATTTCCATCTTTTGTAATGGTCACTCCATAGCCAAACCCTTCGGTACTGTATGCGTAGTTTATTTTTTCTAAGGAGTTATCTTTTCTATTTACGGTTAGCTGGCTTGTCCAAGTGCCGCTTTTTGGGTCTTTTTCTTTAATGGTTTCTTCGTTGCTTCCTTTCGGGTTGGGAAAGGCAAAACTCTTTGGGATATCAAACAATTGTGCCGCAATATAAAAAGCTTCATGCCAATTTTTAGTAGGCAACAATAAGGTTTGTGTGTTTGAAGGGTTACTAGCTGTTCCACCGGTAGTTTCGGTAAAAGAAACTTCAGGAAATTGACCTTTTAAATCTTCAGCATAGATTTTAGCTTTTATATCTTCTTCCGGAGGGAAAAACTTGGAGAGATAGCCATTAAAGGCATACCCTGTTTTCTGGTTATATTCTATTTGGTGCATGCCGCCTTTAATTCCGCCAATATTCATGGTTTCTTCATCTTCAGAAGCAATGACTTTAACTTTGGTCCCGTAGGGCATTACGCCTAACTTTTCACTGTTCAGGTTGTTGTGTTCGCGAAGGGTAAGGCCGCTTGAAGCGGTTACGTAGAGAAAATCTGGTGTGGTTTCGGTTTCTTTTTCAGCTAAGGCAAGTTCGTTTGTTTCTTCTGAAATTTCTGAAGGTTCATTTGATTTTGTTTCGTTTTTACAAGATAATACCGTGATGGTTACGGCTAAAACGAATAGAGAATAAGCTACTTTTTTCATAATAGATGGGTTTTGAAATTACTAATTAGATTCAAGTAGTCTTATTGCATATTTTAAAAATCAAATTTTAGTTGAACGTCTATACTTTCCTCAGGTTCGGGCTGTTGCTCTTTTTTTTCGTTGTTGAGGTTCGATAAAGAAATCCCCAATAATCGCACCGAATTTTTCATTTTCTCTTGAAATAACAAATCTTTAACAGCCTCTATCATCAGCGACTTGCTCGAAATATAAAACGGCAACGTCTTGCTTCTAGTTTGTAACGTAAAATCGCTGTACTTAATTTTAAGCGTAATGGTTTTTCCCGCCACATTGCTTTTAGTGAGGCGTCGCTCTACTTCCTCGGCAATGGTTTCAAGGCGTTCTAGCATATACACTTCCGAAGAAATATTTTCTGAAAACGTCCGCTCGGCAGCCAGTGATTTTCGGGTTCTAGTAGGTTTTACGGCGCTGTTATGAATTCCCCGAACCACGTGGTAATAATACGAACCACTTTTCCCGAAGTGTTCGGTTAAATATTCAACCGATTTAGATTTTAAATCTTCCCCGGTATAAATTCCGTGTCGGTACATTTTTTCCTTGGTCACTTTCCCAACACCGTAAAACTTTTTAATATCAAGTTTTTCTAAAAAGTCAAGTACTTCTTCTGGCGGGACGGTTTTTTGTCCGTTAGGCTTGTTAATGTCACTCGCAACCTTAGCAATAAACTTATTAATAGAAATCCCTGCGGAAGCATTCAACCCGGTCTTATCTTTAATTTTTTTCCTGATTTCCTTAGCAATTAACGTAGCACTAGGATTCCCTTTTTTATTTTCTGAAACATCTAAATAGGCTTCGTCTAACGATAAAGGCTCGACTAGATCTGTATATTCATGAAAGATTTTTCGGATTTGCTGCGAAACTTCCCGATACCGATCAAAATTACTTTTTACAAAAATTAAATGGGGGCAAAGTCGTTTTGCCGTTACACTGCTCATAGCCGACCGCACCCCAAATTTTCGGGCTTCATAGCTTGCAGCACTTACTACACCACGCTTGCTGCTTCCGCCAACGACAATGGCTTTTCCTCGTAATTCGGGATTGTCCAACTGTTCTACTGAAGCATAAAACGCATCCATATCTACGTGGATAATTTTACGGATAGGTAGCGGTTCGTTCATTTTATAAAATTATAATATCTTAGTAGTAAAGTACACAAGAAAATGACCAAAACAGCAATTATTTTAGGGGCAACCGGTTTAACGGGTAGTATATTGCTTCAACGTTTACTTGATGACGATTCAATTTCAACTATAAAATTGTTTTCACGTAGTTCAAGTAACGTAAAAAACCCAAAAGTAGAAGAACATCTAGTCGATATGTTTGAGTTAGAAAGCCAAACAGAACACTTTACAGGCGATCTTGTTTTTTGTTGCATTGGAACGACAAAATCGAAAACACCTGATAAAGAAACGTATAAAAAGATAGATTATGGTATTCCCATCACAGCAGCGAAATTGGCTAAACAGAATTCAATTCCTAAGTTTATTGTAATTTCAGCCTTAGGGTCAAACCCAGAAAGTAGTGTGTTTTATAACAAGGTGAAAGGTGAAATGGAACGCGATGTTTTGCAGCAGAATATTTCAGAAACTTATATCTTGCAGCCTTCATTAATTGGTGGTGACCGAAGTGAAAACAGAACTGGAGAGTCTATTGCGCAGTTTTTTGCGAAGGTATTTGGGTTTTTAATTCCGAAGAAATATAAAATGATTGAACCGGAAACCATCGCAAAAGCAATGGAAAACCTAATGAATAAAACCTATTCTGAACAACGAATCACTTCAGAAAAAATTAAAGAAATAGCAGCAATATGACTGAAATAGAACGAAAATTTTTAGTGACATCCAAAGACTTTAAAGAACTTGCGTTTAAAACTACTAGAATAGTACAAGGGTTTTTAAGCACACATCCTGAACGAACAGTACGTGTGAGAATAAAAGGCACCGAAGGCTTTATTACGGTAAAAGGTATAGGAAATGAAACCGGAACCAGCCGTTTTGAATGGGAAAAACAAATTACTGTCGAGGAAGCTGAAGCGTTGCTGGAAATTTGCGAACCGGGAAGTATTGATAAAGTAAGGCACGAAGTAAAAAGCGGAAAGCATATTTTTGAAGTGGACGAATTTTTTGGTGATAATGAAGGTTTAATAGTTGCTGAAGTAGAGCTCTCAGAAGAAAAAGAAACGGTTACTATTCCCAATTGGATAGGAAAAGAAGTGACTGGAGAAACCAAGTATTACAATTCGCAATTAAGCAAGAACCCTTTTAAAAACTGGAATAATGAAAATTAAAATTACACTAGTAACAATAGTATTAGCTTTTTGTAGCTGCGACAACCCAAAGGAAAAAGTAGAAGAAAATACTTTTGTAGAGAAGGAAGAACAAACACTAGAAGTTGAAAAGGAATCAGTTGCAGAACTCAAAGAAAAATTGACAAACGATGGTTACCAGATATTTGATTATGTAGATGAAAAAACCGGCGATACTGTACTAATGCAACAATATTTCATAGCCTTTTTAAAACGAGGTGCCAATAGATCGCAAAATAAAAAGGAAGCCGATAGTCTTCAAAAATTGCATTTAGCGCACTTAGGGAGTATGTACGAAAAAGGTTTTGCAGATATTTCGGGACCTTTTGGTGATGATGGCGATATTCGCGGTATTACTATTTATAATGTGCCAACTCAAAAAATGGCAGATAGTTTGGCTAATATGGATCCTATGGTGAAAGCAGGTCGTTTAGCCATTGAAATTCATCCGTGGTGGGCAGCAAAAGGGTTTTCGTTACGGTAAGTAAGAGATTAACGAAGGATCGACGACAATTCCTCTTAAATTATAAATGACCAAATGGTTTAGCATTTGCTGAGTTGAATATTGAGTGTTGAAGTCTGGATCGGCTAAAATTTCATCAATTTTATAGAGATGAATTTCACAAAAAAGATTCAGGTTTACATCTTGCCTGATTTCGTTCAGCTCTTGTGCTTCTTTTAATAAGCCTAAAATTGTTTTAAAAATAATATCATTTTTATGGCCTTCATAGTGTTTATGAGCCGAAATATGATACTTTTTTAATTCGAAGTAAAAAGCAGGATCATACGAGATCATTTGATTGATTCCGTAGCGATAAATAAGGATAATTTTTTGAAGAGGCGATAGATCTTTTTCGAGTATACGATCTATTTTTTTGAAATGTTCCGTAAAAATATAAAAGATAGTCTTTTCAATAAGCAGGTCTTTGCTGTCAAAATGTGTGTACAGCGTTTTCTTAGATACGGCTAATGCTGAAGCAATATCATCCATAGACACACTTTTAACACCATACTTTTTAAAAAGATCTAGTGTTTTAACTATTATTTTTTCATCGTCATTTTGCATACTTTCTTATAAAAAAAATTCCCGCCCTGCATTGCTACAGAGCAGGAATCAACAATCAACCAATCATGAAAACTATGATCTATTGCCAACCGCCACCTAAGGCTTCATACAAGTTAACAATGGCTTGTAACTGGCTATTTTTTGCATTTACTAAATCTAAACTTGAGTTTAACGCATTTTCACGAGCTGTTAAAACTTCTAAGTAGTTTGCCAACCCATTATCCAGTAATTCTTGGGAATAATCAGTTGCTAAAGAGTAGGCTTCATTTTCTTTTTCTTTTACCTCAATTTTATCGGTAGCTGCTTCATACGAATACATCGCATCTGAAACTTCTTTGCCAGCATTTAAAATTGCGAACTTAAAGTTCAAACGAGCCTGTTCTTGTTGCGCTTGCGATACTTCGTATTGAGTTCGTATTTTTCGGCCGTTAATAATAGGCTGCATTAACCCTCCTGTAATCGTTGCAAATAAAGAACTAGCACTGAATAAATCGTCTACATCCAAGCTTTGCAATCCTCCTGTTGCTGTTAAGGTAAGCGAAGGATAAAAACTGCTTCTTGCTACATTGGTTAGCTCAAAAGCATTCACAAGATTGTATTCTGCGGCAATTACATCGGGACGATTGCTTAGCAATTGAGCAGGAACGCCTGTTTTTAGTTCGGTATTTATTTGTTGCTTATCCAATTCACCCCGAGTGATTTCTTTCACTGGGCTTCCCAATAAAATAGACATGGTATTTTCTAATAATCTCGCTTCATTTTTTAAGTCGATTAGTATGGCTTGAGCAGTGTATAATTGTGCTTCGGTTTGTTTAACACCTACTTCGGTTACATTACCGGCTTCTTTTAAAGCTTCGGTTGTTTCCAAACTATTGGATCGGGTTTCGATGGTTTCTTCTGTAATTTGTATTTGCTCATCCAATGCCAATAATTGATAATAGGTCGATGCAATATTCGCTACCAATCTACTTTTAACAGCTTTATGAGCCGCAACGGTTTGTAAATAAGAAGCTTGAAAAGCACGTTTGTTACTGCGTATTTTTCCCCAGATATCGGCTTCCCACGAAAGTCCTCCGCTCAATTGATATTGATCTAAGGTAGAAAATTGGCCTCCAAACTGACTGTTTTCTGAAAGTTCTTGGCGGGTATAGGTCGCATTTCCATTTAACGTAGGAAAATAACCTGCTTTACCTTGTTTTAAGTAAGCTTCAGCCGCTAAAACTTGTTGTATGGCAATACGGATGTCGATGTTATTTTGTAACCCTTCTTCAATATAATTTTGAAGTTGCGCATCAGTAAACAACGTTTTCCAAGAAACTGAAGCCATAGATAGACTGTCTTGAGGCAATTTATCCGTTCGGTAATATTCAGCTTCTACAACAGTTTCTGGTCTGTTATATTCTTTTGCTACAAAACATGATTGTAGTGTTAAGAAAACCAATCCTACCGTAACTATTTTATATATTTTAAATCGTTTCATTTTTTATTTTTTCAGAATTAGTTAGCTTCAACAGCTTCTGGTTTTTTACCGATTTTTTCTTGTAACCATTGGAACATTATGAACAGGATAGGTATAATAAACACACCTATAACCGTTCCTATTAATAGTCCTCCAGCGGCTCCAGTACCAATAGATCGGTTTCCTTCGGCTCCAACACCGCTTGCCAACACTAATGGCATTAATCCTAAAATAAAGGCGAAAGAGGTCATTAAAATAGGACGTAAACGCACTCTTGCCCCATCAATGGCCGCATCGGTCAAGGACATTCCTTCCTTACGTCGCTGTATGGCAAACTCCACAATTAAAATTGCATTTTTAGCTAACAGTCCGATTAACATAATTAAAGCAATCTGAAAGTAAATGTTGTTTTCCAGTCCTGCCATCCAAGTTGTAAAATAGGCTCCTGCTACACCAATAGGTAATGAGAGGATTACTGAAAATGGCAGCAAATAACTTTCATATTGTGCGGCTATAAAAAGTACACAAAAACAATACTCAATAAAAATATAACCCCTGCTTGGCCAGAAGAAGCAATTTCTTCCCTTGTAAGCCCAGAGAAGGCAACATCATACTCATTAGGCAGGTTCTGTTCAGCAACTTCTTCAATAGCAGCAATTGCATCTCCTGAACTATAGCCAGAGGCAGCCGATCCGTTTATCGCAACAGAGTTGAACAAATTAAAACGGGTTACTGTTTGTGGGCCATATATTCTGTTTAAGGTTACAAACTGTGAAACAGGTGCCATTTCGCCACTAGGGGTTTTCAAAAACATACTGTTCAGGCTTTGTTGGTCAACACGATCTTCAGGTAAGGCTTGAACAAATACTCTAAATTGTTTTCCAAAACGGCTAAAGTTGGCAGTATAAATTCCTCCTACATAGCCTTGTAACGTCCCCAATATATCACTAATGCTAACGCCAGCTTCTTTCGCTTTTGGAACATTGATGTCCATTTGCAATTGTGGATAATTGGTGCTGAAAGGATTGGAAGCAAATGCAATTTCCGGTCTTTGAAAAAGACCACCCACAAATTGATTTGCCGTTTCATCTAAGTCTTTTAATTCACCAGAAGTACGATCTATTAATTGCATTTCAAACCCATCTGCACTACCAAATCCGGGAACACTAGGGGGCGTAAAATAAATAATATTGGCGTCGCTAATGGCAGCCGCTTTTTGGTTTAATTGAGCAATTATTCCTTCTACCGAAGTTTCATCTGTTTCTCGATCTTCCCAATCATCAAGAATAATAAAGCCCATTGCATTCGAGCTACCTGCGCCTGAGAAGAAGTTTCGACCTGCAATTACAGTTGCGGTTCTAATTCCTTCCACACTTTGCATTTGCCCATAAAGTGTTTCTGAAACTTCATACGAGCGGTCTAGAGAAGAACCAGGTGGCAATTCGGCATTTACGAAAATTACACCTCTGTCTTCTGTAGGTACAAATCCTGTTGGGATAGTACTGTCTGCCCAGAAAATAGCTGTTCCAGCAAGTACCAAAACCAAAAAGGTAATCCATTTATGCTTTATCAAAAACCCTAAGGAATTAGTGTATTTCTGGGTGGTCGTTTTAAACGCAGTATTAAATGCTGTATAAAAGCGTTGTAATAAATTTTTCTTCTTGCCTTCTTCAGTATGAGGTTTTAAAAACACGGCACACAAGGCAGGACTTAAGGTTAATGCATTCAATGCTGAAATTAATATGGCTACAATCAAGGTAACACCAAATTGCTCATAAAATACTCCAGAGGGTCCTTGAATAAAGGTGATAGGAACGAAAACTGCCGCCATTACCAAAGTAATTGAAATAATAGCTCCTGAGATTTCACTCATGGCAGAAACCGAGGCTTTTTTAGCACTTTCAGCGCCGTCTTCCAGTTTGGCATGGACAGCTTCCACCACCACAATCGCATCATCTACCACAATACCAATGGCTAATACAAGGGCGAATAATGTAAGTAGGTTAATTGAGTACCCTAAAACTCCTAAGAAGAAAAACGTACCAATAATAGATACCGGTACTGCAATAGCAGGTATTAGGGTAGATTTTAAATCTTGAAGGAAAATAAATACCACCAAGAACACTAGTAAAAAGGCTTCAATTAACGTGGTTTTTACTTTTCCAATAGATGCGGTTAAGAATTTATTGGTATCATAATTAACAATATAATCTATACCTTCGGGGAAGTCTTCTTTTAATTCATCTAGCTTGTTATAGATTTCTTCAATGATTTCCTGTGCGTTCGATCCAGGCGTTTGGAAAATACCAAAACTAATCGCAGGATTCCCTTTAGATCGTGATAATGAAGAGTATGAAAAGGCATCTAGCTCTACCGTTCCTACATCTTTTACTCGTAAAAATTGACCGTTACCTTGCGATTTTATTATGATATTTTCATATTCTTCGGCTGTTTTGTAACGTCCTTTATATTTCAGAACATACTCAAAAGACTCTCCAGCATTTTGTCCTAACGACCCCGCTGCAGCTTCTAAACTTTGCTCGCCAATGGCATTGGTAACATCTGTTGGCACTAATCCGTAGCTTGCCATTTTAGCAGGGTCTAGCCAGACACGCATGGCGTAATCTTTTCCACCAAAGACATTCACTTCACCAACACCGTTAATACGTTGTAGTTCGGGCTTTACATTGATGTTTAGATAGTTTTGTATAAACGTATCGTCATAATCAGGATTGGTAGAGTATAACCCAGCATATAACAGTGCTGAGTTTTGCTTTTTCGTAGTGGTTACCCCAGCACGAATTACTTCATCAGGTAACACAGCATTTGCTCTAGATACTCGGTTTTGAACGTTTACGGCGGCGATATCTGCGTCGTAACCTTGTTCAAAAAATACTGAAATACTTGCACCACCATCGTTACTCGCACTGGAAGTTATATAGGTCATTCCTTCCACCCCGTTAATTTGTTCTTCAATAGGAACAATGACACTTTCTAGTATCGTTTCGGCATTTGCACCAGGATACGAAGCATTTACCTGCACGGTAGGCGGCGCAATATCTGGATATTGGGTTACGGGTAATTGTGTGAGCCCCAATATACCCAAAATCACAATGATGATGGATATAACGGTAGATAGTACCGGGCGTTCTATAAATGTTTTTAGCATAGCTTTTTATTTAAAAACTGTGTTGAATGAGTTTACGATACTGTCCATGGAAGTGGTTTGTGGCTTGATTTTAGCTCCAGGCTTTACTTTATTAGCCCCTTTAGCCAAAATAATAGTTCCTTTTTCCACCCCGTCTTTTACAACATATACTTTATTTACTTCGGCAAGAACAGTAAGAGAAGAAGCTACTAACGAGTCGCTCACTACTTTGTACACAAATGTTTTTCCTTGCTGCTCGTATGTGGAAAGTGCTGGGACAATTAATGCGTCTTCATAAATTTCAGGTACTTTAATCGTACCACTGCTTCCGTTACGTAGTAAACCAGAAGTATTGTCAAACTTTGCACGAAAGGTCACTGTTCCGGTTTGTTGGTCTATTTCTCCAGAAATGGTTTCAATAGTTCCTTCCTTTTCATATTCCTGCCCGTTGGCCAAAACTAATTTTACCTTTGGAAGGTTTTTAATTTTATCTTCCATAGAAGCTCCTTCGGCGTTATTTATAAAACTTAAAAAGTCCTTTTCGTTCATAGAAAAATAAGCGTACACATTATCTATAGATGAAACGCGCGTCAATGGCATTTGATCTTGCCCACTAACCAACGCTCCTTTTCTAAAGTTTATAGAACCCACAACACCATCAACAGGACTCTTAACATTGGCGTAGCCAATATTAGCAGCAATGCTGTTGTAGCCACTTTTCGCTTGGGCCAATTTTGCTTTAGCGGTCTCTAGCTGTACATTACTAATGATGTTTTTTTCCACCAATGGTTTTAGTTTATCAACTTCAACTTGAGCTGCATTCACGTTTGCTTTTGCAGCTGCCGCATCTTGATTTAAAGATTGCGTTTCCAATTTGAACAATAGTTGACCCCTTTTAACAGCTTCTCCTTCATCGACTAAAACATCGGTGATATACCCTGAAACTTTAGGACGCACTTCACTGTTTACAACCCCTTCAATACTGGTAGGGTAGGCCTTATAAGCAGTAACGGTTTTGGTAGGAACTTCTACTACAGGAAAAGGCTCAGGTCCTTGTGCTGCCTGGGCTTGTTGTTTGCTGTCATTTCCGCAGGAAGTTAGAGCAAGAGCTGATATAAAGAACAAGATTAATAATTGCGTTTTTTTCATAGCTAGTTAAATTTACAGTTGATCAAATTCGTTTTTAAACGCGATCATCTTTTGAATGGTAGTTTCTAAATTTTCTTTTTGAGAGGTCAAATAATCTTGAAATATGATTCCGAGATTTTTATTTTTTTTGAATTTTTCAGGATTGTGTTCTTTGTTGAAAGAATTCACTTTTTTGACCAAATTCAATTCTTTTTCAATAGACTCGAGATATTCTTCCAAGGTAATCCGCAGATAGTTTTTAGTCGTTCTGAAATACCGTTTGCGATCTCCAGTTTTTGTGAAATATTCAATAAACTTTAATTGCACCAACAAATTAAGGTTGGTTGAAACAGAGCTTTTACTGGCACATGTTATTTCTATAATGTCTTCAAAACTGTGACCTTCAACATTAGAAAGTATCATAAACGCATAAATTCTACCGGCAAGAGGGGGTAGGTTGTGCTTTTCTTCAAAGTTTAAACCTAGCTCTTCTACGAGTTTGCATTTTTCTTCTGAAATATTCTGCATTAAAATAAATTTTAAGCAAAGATAGTATTGGTTCGGAAACCACCGAACCAATTACATGCTAAACTTTTGTTAAATGAAATTCAAAAGAAATACATACATTTTTTAGTTAGTTGCTAAGGCAATTTTTATGTGTTGCTTCACTTCATTTCCTTGGGCATCGGTGGCAGTCAATAGATAAGCTCCCGGTTTTATTAAAACGGAAATCTCGTGAAAAGTTTCGGTTGACCCTATATACTCTGAATCCAAATACCAATACACGGTTCGTTCTGGGTCGCGGTGTGCGAGTTTGAAGATTAATTCTTGTGTGGTTTCGTTAAAATCTTTTGCCAATAAAATGGTTTCGTTTTTCTTCGGAACTATAAACTCCATCAAATTTTCTCCTTCTTGCAAACAATCATTTTTAAAAGCAGGCAATGGTTTGTATTCAGGGTGTAAGGGCGCGTAGTAGTATTCCATGATAGGCGGAAGGGCAAACCAGCTTTTCTGCTTCATTTCAGATAATTCATAACAAGATGAGTTTACGCGCGCAGTTTCCGAAGCATTTAAAAACACTTTTTGATGATACTGACAAGGTTCTGTTTTCAATCCGTTTTTCGGAATAAATTCTGAAACCGTTTCCGTACAAAAAACATTGGCCAAATGGCCACTTTTTTGGCATATTTCAGCTTCAGTCAGTTCGTCGTATGGTGTCGCAAACCATTTTGAAGTAGATGGCAAAACCTCTAAGACATCAAACAAAACAGGTGCCGCGGCTTCAATTCCAGTTAAACCTGGACGGCCTTCTCCATCGGCATTACCTACCCAAACTCCAATAGCATATTTTGGGGTAACGCCCACAGCCCACGCATCTTTAAAACCGAAACTCGTTCCCGTTTTCCATGCAATAGGATGTGAATTACTGAAAAAACTCCAATTCTCTTCCCCTTGCGGACGATTCACCTCCTTCATAGCGGTAAAAGCTTCGTAAATAGCGCCTGCATTAAAAACAGAAGGATTTGGCTGTTTTTTTCCGAAGTTAGCTTTTTTGTTTTTTACATAAATGGGTTCAGTAAATTCGTGCGGACGGTATTCACTAGAAGACGAATTGAAATAATTTAAAGTCGAAGCCAGTCCCGCATAGGCATTGGTAACTTGCCATAATGAACTTTCCGCTCCGCCAAGAATCAAGGATAAGCCGTAATAATCGGCAGGATGACCGATGCTGCTTAATTTAACGTCGTGCAGCCGATTGTAAAACCGTTGCAGCCCATATTCCCGAAGCATTCTAACGGCGGGCACATTCAATGAACGGGATAAAGCCACACTCGCCGGAACAGCTCCGTTAAAGGTGTTGTCAAAATTTTCAGGGCTGTAGCCATTTACAGTTGTTGGAATATCGGCAACCAACATATTGGGTAATAATTCGCCGGCATCCAACAAAGCAGAATACAGAAAGGGTTTCAATACGCTTCCGGTACTTCGGTTTTTATCGATTATGTCAACATAATTACTGTGCTCTTTTGTAGTAGGTGCGTTGCCTACATAGGCTATAACTTCTTTGGTGTTAACGTCTAAAACTAAAACCGAAAGGTTATGAATCTGATTTTGTTTTAGTTGAAAATGATGCCCTTTTACAATACGATTGGTTTTTTGTTGCAAGGAAAGGTCTATTGTGGTTTGTATGCGTTTACCAGGATGCTCAATCCGGGATTTTTCGGTTAAATGAGGGGCGATTTCAGGAAGTGGCATCGGTTTGCCAGGTAATCGTTCGGCAATTGCCAATTCATATGTTGTTTTATCGATTACATTTTTCTGAAATAACTTTAATAACAACCTATCTCGTTTTTGTTTTAAAATAGTTTCATTTTTACCCGGAAAGATTAAAGCCGGTGCATTAGGTAAAACCGCCAACGCAGCCGATTGTCCCCAACTCAATTCACTGGCCGGAATACCGAAATAACGCCACGCAGCAGTTTCCAATCCTACCACATTCCCACCAAAAGGCGCATGCGAAGCATATAAGTTTAAAATTTTATCTTTTGAATTTCCCGCTTCTAATCTGGTAGCTTGGAATATTTCAATCAATTTTTCAAAATAGGTTCGTTTTTGGTTTTTACGGGAAAGCCTGATTACTTGTTGGGTGAGTGTACTTCCACCTCTGCGAGAATCGGTAGTGATGTTTTGCCAAAGAGCTTTTGCAATCGAAACCGGATTAAAACCTGGATGACTGTAAAAATACTCGTCTTCAAAATATAAAATAGATTGCTCAAATCTATGAGGCACCGAATCGATCTTTGGAAATCGCCATTGTCCATCATCGGCGATACGAGCGCCCATCATAATTCCTTCCCGACTTTCAACCACGGTTGAGGTGGGTGTTTTAAACAATTGGGAAGGAAGACAAAGCAACCAAACAAGGAAAACCACGGACACGACACTAAGTTTGAACTTGTGTTTTTTAATGAAGGCTTCTACGTTCGTTTTCCTTTTCAAAATTTAATTTCAACATTTTATATAAGTGATATTTTACTTTTCAACCTCAACCCACATCCCCTTATTACGCGCATAATAATTACGGTCATACATTGCTTCAACTTGTGTTCCGGGTAAATAATAAGTACCTAAATAGGAAGCATTCAATTTCACTGTAAACGTTTTCGACTTCTTCGCTCGTAAATCGAAGTAAAAATTGACTCGGTCATCACGAATATCGGTATAACGAGCCTCGCCATTCGCGCCGCCACCAAGCTCAGTAAAACTAGTGTTGACAATTTCCCACCCACTTGGAAAAATTTTAGTGAGCGCCACGTTGTTGATATTGTCGTTTGAAGTGTTGGTAACTGTAACGGTTGCAGAAATTTCTGTTCCTTGACGTAATTTAGAAACGTCAATTTTTTCCCCAGTACCATCTAAATATTGCGCTTGAATGGTAAGGTTTTTTCGCTCTGCTAACTCTTTTCCTAACGGAAGTTTTCCTTGCTGAATTAAAGTAACATAGACTACATTTCCTTTTTTATTGGAAACGGAGACTGAGTTACCACCCATAGAAAACCCAAGTTCTCGTTGCGCTACGGCACGTTCGGTTTTGATCGTTTTGGTTTTTCCATTATCCGTGTAAGTGAGTTCCATCGCTTTCCCACCATTTTTATTGATCATTTTTGCCATAGCTAACAAAGCATAGGAAGTTTCTTGTGTACTGTACCAACGTTGTGATGATAATTCTTTCGCTACGGAAATTGCCATGTCCCGTTGTTTTGAATCTCCCAAAGCCACCATCGTTTCTAAAGCCATTGCTTTGTTTCTGAAAGGTGATCCATAGGTGTAATAATCATATCGTTTAGGTTCAAAACTGATGTTTGCCGTTTGCGAAATTTGTTCAGCTACGTTCTTTTTCCCAGCTAAAGAATAAGCCGCTGCCAATCTCCATTTGGCATTATTACTCAGGTTTTTAGACTCTCTAAGTCGATTCATTGCTGCTAATTCGGGTTGACCAGCCAATGCTAATGTGTATAGTCGGTAGGCTTGCGTTAAACTGGAATTGTAACTCGTACTGCTATTACGCCATTGCCGTGCTGCATTTTTCTGAAACTGCAACCAACTACTTAAAAACGAAATGGGCAAGGCATATCCTTTTTGCTTCGCCTCTAGCATAAAGTGGCCAACGTAATTGGTACTCCACTCATCTGCCTCCCGTTCGCCAGGCCAATAACTGAGACCGCCAGAGGTGTTTTGATACGTCCCCAACTTTCTGATGGCGGATTCTACATTTTTCTGAATGTCTTGTTTCTTTTCGTACGTAATATCAAACACGTCGGCTAAAAATAATTGTGGAAAGGCTGCTGAGGTAGTTTGCTCTACACAACCGTGTGGATACCGAATTAAATATTCCATCCGTTTGCCAAAATTCATTGGTGGGACGGTAGAAAATTCGAGCATGGCTCCGTTACTTCCCGACACGCCGAAGGTTTCAAAATTGATGGTTTCATTTCCGTTTTCAGTTACCGTGTATTGAGTAGTTTTTTGTGAAATAGGATTCGGGTTTTCTACATCAATCTCTACTTTATAACTCGCTTTTTCTCCGCTACCAGAAGCAAGTACTTCAATGGTTTGTATTTCGGAAGTTGGTAGTACTTCAAATTCAAAATTTACAATTTGGTCGCCTACCGATGGAAATGATATGTTTTTTGAAGTTCCATTGACTGGTTTTAAGCCATCACCAGTTTTTACTGTAATCGTTGCATTTTTCACTTTTTCTTCCATCGCAAAAACGGTTACTGGAAGCGTTACTTTTTCACCTGGGGACAATTTCCGAGGAAGCGAGGCTAGCACCATTAATGGCTTTCGTACCGGTGTGGTTTCGTCTGTTTTTCCATAGGCACTTTTTGAGTTGTCACCAGCAATAACCATGGTACGAACCGAACCGACATAATTAGGCATAGTGAGCGTATGCGATGCTTTTTCGCCGGCTTTCAAACTAAACGGACCTATATATTTTACCACGGGTTTAAATCGGTCAGCTTTTCTATTTTTGGCACCGGCAGCCACATCGCCACCACCAATAGCATAGATATTATCCACACTTCCAGAATACGCACCAATTACATCATCGTACATATCAAATGTTTTAACGCCCAAGGCTTCACGAGTGTAAAAAGCTTTGTGAATTTCGGGGGTGTTAAAGCGAGTAAGATCCAATAGACCTTCATCGACCATGGCTAATGTATAGGTCATCGGTTTGTTATTTGCTTCGGAAACATTCACAGTGAAATCTTCTTCTGGCTTCAATACACTTGGCATATTGATTTCAGGTTTTAAGATGGTTGAAGCATCTTCCACCAACAATGGAATCACGCCATACAAACGAATGGGCAAATCGTTTTTAGTTTGTGCATGCGGTTGCAACAAGGAAATATTCACATATATATTAGGCGTCATTTCCTTGGTAAGCTTGATTGCAGCTTTGGTTTCCCCTTTTTTGGTTTCAATCCAATGCGTTGCTAAAACCTCAGTGCCGTTTTCAACACTAATTAACGCTCGACCTTCACTCCCCGAAGGAAAAGTAATAAAGGCTTCTTCGCCAACATTATACTTTTCTTTATCTGCGGAAAAAACCAACATCTTAGCACTTTCGGCATCGCCATCAACAGGGGCTTTCCACCAGTTACGATAAAAATAAGCTACGCGACCTGTGGCGTGACCAGACTCTTTATCAATCACCCGAATTAAATACCGACCGCCTTCATCTTCGGGAATGTTAACAGTAAAATTGGCTTTTCCTTTGCTGTTGGCCGTAACTGTAAATTCTTTAACGGGTTTGTGAACGGTTGCATTTTCATAGCGGGATAAATTATCGTTTCCGCGGTTCCACCACCAGCGCCATTCAATTCTAAATACTTTTACTTCTACTTCGCGGTTTGCACTTGCATTCCCTTGGGCATCGACAGTTGCTACATCAAAAACTGTGTTTTCATCTGTAAAATACGAACCGTATTTATGGGCTTCAGGCGATTGCAGTCCTACAAAATGTGAATACGGTGCAAGGTTTTTGCTAAACACATCGATTGAAAAATCACCACCACCTTCAAAAACCTTGGTTAAAAAAGTGGCTTGCAGCATGCCGGGAGCTTTCCCGCTGATTTCAAAATCCTTTGAGAAAGCCGTACTGCCTTCCGAAGAAAGTTTGGTATCCAACACTGGGATTTCCACTTCATTAAAAGTACGTACGGGATCGTTAAACTGATAATTAGGATATTTTTTAAAAGCTGTAGCAGTTGTTCTAAGCGTGGCGTCCATTTCTACTTTCAAGTTCCGGGCAGGAGCACCGTGTAACCAAGCGGCTGTAGCGGTTCCTTTTACCGATTTGCTGGCATCGAGGATTTCATCGTCAAAATTCAGTTTAATCTTTAGACGATTGGGTTTTACCGTGGCAACTTTTAATGTTTTATTGAATTTTACTCCACCAACAGTTACGGTAGCATTCCAATTACCTGTTGGGGCGGTTTGTTGGGTAGTGATGGGGAAGTGGTAGAAACCATTTTTGCTTAAGGATACTCCCCTGTCACCTTCAAGGGGGGAATTAGCGCGTAAAACCGAACGTTGTACAAGTTTTCCTCGGGCATCGGTAACCTCAATCTTTACAGGATGGTTTTTTGGTAAAGGGTTGGCAACATCGTTCAATACAAAAGTTAAATGAATGCTATCGCCCGGTCGGTGCACACCGCGTTCGGTATACAAAAACCCTTTAATTCCTTTTTGTAATTGTTTTCCGGAAACATCAAACTTACTTAATGATAAGGCATTTCCATCTTCCAGTTTTGCGTAGGCGTAGTCATTTCCTTTTTGGGCAATGGCAAACGCGATGTTTTTTTCACTGTCATATAAGGTCATCCCTTCAGAATCTGTTGTAACAGTTTCAACCAATTGCTGCTGATAGTTATAGAGTTTAATCTTTACGCTACTTTCAGGTTTGGTCGTAAGCAAGTTGTTAGTAATAAAATGATAGGAACGATTGCTACTTTCTTTAACAATTAAGCCTAGATCACTGCCCAACACATTGCTGCTGATTATGCGATCTTGATTATAGTAGGCAGGATGACAGGGGTTATCATTTTCACGCCAGTTATAGGTGTAATCCCGCCAGCGGTAAATTTCGTTGTCCCAATACTGCTCTTCTAGTTCATCTTCGTATGTTTCGTCTGTGCTGGCATAATAATTTTCGTTTTCTGTTTCTTCGGAAGTATTTTCCCCACAATCATAAGTAGTATATTCTTTTTTAAAACTAAGCTCTACACGATAGATAGCACCTGGGTCTGCCTTAAAAAATTCAGAAAGATTTAAAGCATGGGCTTTCCAAGTACCCTTGCTGCCAATCGAATTTTCAGTGAGATTAATAGTCTTTTTTGCGATGCGTCTTCCTACGCGTTTTATATCGTACACATTGTTGCTGTTCAGGTTTGCCGTTTGTAAATATTGAAGGATGTTGTCCTGATAAATTTTTATAATGCGTACATCAACTGCTGAAAGGTTAACCGTTTCAAAGTAATATGGAGTTGAGTTGGCATTAGGCAAAATTGTCCCTTTTGAAATAAGCCGGACAGCGGGTTTTAGTTCTTCAAAAGAAACCAGTTCAGAAAATTCTTTTTTTAAACCAAAGTTTTCTGTGTTTTTAATTCCGTTGAAAATAGTTACTCTGGCATCGCCGGTAATTCGTGTGTTTGGGTAAATATTTAAAACGTTGCCGTTTACTTCAAAACGAAGGCTTTGAATGCTATCAATTGTAACCAGCCCAGCAAAATCCTGATTTTCTTTCAACGGATCAGAAAAATTAATAGAAAGCGAGGTTTGTGGTGAAAGGGTGCTTTCTACATCAACGACTGTAAAATTGTTCTGACCAGGAATTTTGAAGGTGTTTTCACCTTTTGTTTTAGAATCTATCGCATCGCCATTCCAACTTATTTCAATTTCAGAATCGTCTATCTTCCGTTGAATACTATCAATAGTAAAGCTGAAATATTTTGCATACTTCCCTTCCGAAGGCCATTGAAGCTTCAAGTTTTTATTGCCTTGTTGTACCGAAACCAGCTTTTTAGCTTTTTCCAACGTAATAACATCTGATGTTTCTATGCTTCCATTTACATATTGCCATTTTTTGCTGTACGATTGCAGGTTTCCTAAATCGACTTTAAAATTGGGCGTAATGGTTTTAAAACTAAAAGTGTACTCTTTAAAATCTTTTCCTACTTCGTCATAGAGTTTGTTCAGCTTTACGGTGACTGTATATTCGGTATCTGGTTTTAGGTATTTGGTAGGCGTAAAAACCATCGTTCTTCCGTTTTCAACGACGAGTTTTCCTTTGGTTGAAGGTGAAATTTTTAGGTAATCTGTATCAATTTCTTGTGTGAGTTCAAATTGCTCTAAAGGTTGTTGAAGTTCGATACGAATGGGCTCTGCAATGCTTTTATTTCCGTAGGTATTGTATGAAATATAATCTTTAAACTTAAAAAGATTATCGGTTTCTGAATGCTCTTTATCCCCGCAAGCAAGAAGAAAAATGATAGCGAATAGAGCGAACAAACAATGCAGCTTTTTCATAATTGATGGTTTTAGTGTTCTTAAAATTAAAAAGAATGCGAGCTAACAACAAACAAATGTTGCTATTTTAAAGGCATAAAAACCCTTGTTTTCAGGGGATTTCATTTTTTATAAAATGTTGGAAGGGAGCTTTTAATGAAACGGGGAAACGTTTTAGCTTCGTATTTTTAATTTTAACATTTAGCAAGAGTTTAACAATACTTTGCTTAGGACACAAGATAAGGGGATAGCCGGATTATAATTTTATTTAAAGGCTACATATTAAATTCATATTCCCGCTCTACTTTACAAATTCGTACTTTGTACCAAGCATACCATTGTTTTCTACCTAGTTTTTGAGCCATTTGGTGATCTAGGTTTGCTTTCCAGTTTTTAATGGCTTCAATATTTTTCCAATAACTTACGGTTATCCCTATTTCGGATCGAGCACTTTCAATGCCTATATATCCCGGTTGTTGTTTTGCAAGGTTTTCCATGGTTTGAGCCATATCATCATAGCCTTCTATTGTTTCCGTTTGCTGACTGGTAAAGATAACTGCGTAGTAAGATGAACCTTTATTACTCATTGTAAATACCTATTTTTAAATCGCCTTCTGCATTCATATGAGCACGATACATACCAGCGGTATTGAATTCCATAGAAACGTTTCCGTTTTTATCTATGGCAATAATACCTCCGTCGCCACCTAAGTTTGGCAGCTTTTTCTGAATAACCTCTTCCGCAGCTTCCTGTAATGTAATTTCTTTGTATTCCATCATAGCTGAAATATCATGAGCAACCATTCCACGAATAAAATATTCACCCCAACCGGTAGAAGAAACCGCGCACGTAGCATTGTTGGCATAGGTTCCGGCACCAATGATTGGGGCATCTCCAATACGATTCCAGCGTTTGTTGGTCATTCCTCCGGTTGAAGTTCCAGCAGCCAAGTTTCCGTTTTTGTCTAGAGCAGCACAACCTACAGTGCCAAATTTTGAATCTTTAATGAAAGGGTCTTCAGCAAATGAAACTTTAGAGTCGTGATCTAATTCAGCTTTTTCTTTGTCCTTGATTCGCTGTAACGATTGAAACCTTTTTTCGGTGTAGAAATATGAGGGGTCTACAAGCTCAAACCCTTGCTCTTCGGCAAAGCGTTCGGCTCCTTTTCCGCTAAGCATTACGTGTGGTGAATTATTCATAACTGCTAACGCTAAATCTATTGGGTTTTTAATATGGGTTACTCCTGCAACGGCTCCAGCATTTAAGGTAGCGCCATCCATTACCGAAGCATCTAGTTCATTTGTTTCTTCGTGGGTAAATACAGCTCCTTTTCCAGCATTGAATAAAGGAGAGTTTTCCATAACATTGATGGTTTTGGTAACGGCTTCCATAGCAGAGCCACCATTTTTTAAAACTGTATGTCCTACTGTAATAGCTTCTTCTAATTTTTCTTTATATGCGTTTTCAAGCGAATCGCTCATGTTTTTCTTGAGGATGGTTCCGGCTCCTCCATGTATTACAATTCCGAAAGTGGGCGTTTCGTTTTGTTCATTTTTCGTTAATTTATCAGAATTTTCTGACTTTATTTTTTCATTTTTACAGCTGAAAAGCACAAAAAATACGATTAAAAGTGTTAAAGTTTTTTTCATAAGACATTCAGTTTTAAGATATACGAATATAATGGAAATTCTAATGTTTATAGAAGTTGACAGCTTTTTTAACGAAGTTTCAGAATCGTAAAAATAATGTTAATAATCGATTAACCGCACATTAAAATCGATTAAGTGTATTTTTTTGTAAGTTTTTTTCTATATTTGACTCAGCATCATGCCCCAAATTTGATGCCCCCGACTTATGAATCTACTAAAAACTAGCCTACTGGTCATGGTACTATTTTGTACCGTGAGTTCTTGTAGCAAAGACGACACAGCAGTTATTGAAGAGGAAACTGCAGATTATTCAATTGATGTGAACCTTGCCAACGAAACTGATTGGCAAATGGCAAATGAGATTTTAGATCTTGTAAACCAGCACAGGACTTCCCAAGGACTTTCCACACTTAAACGCGATCAACAATATGCTTCTGCTTATGCGGTAGACCATACTTTTTATATGATCGACTTAGAGGAAATCAACCACGATCATTTTGATGTTAGAAAAAAAGGATTAAAAGACAGAGGCGCCAAAATTGTTGGTGAAAATGTAGCTTTTGGATATCCTACAGCCGAGGAAGTTGTTAATGCTTGGTTAAACAGCCCTGGTCACCGTGCGAACATTGAAGGTAATTATACGCACTCTGGGTTTGGTGTAATACAAGCACCTGACGGAAGATATTATTTTACACAACTTTTTTATAAAAAATAGTTCCCACTTTTTTCTTTACAGCTTTTGCCGTATTTTTATGAAAACACTAAAAATACGGCTATGGCTATTAAAAAACCTTTCAATCTTACTAAATGGGTAGAAGAAAACAGGGAACAACTTAAACCACCTGTTGGAAATAAAAACCTTTATAAAGATGCTGGCGATTATATTGTCATGATTGTAGCCGGTCCCAATGCACGTAAAGACTATCACTATAACGAAACAGAAGAGCTTTTTTATCAATTAGAAGGCGAAATTGAAGTTCATGTTCAAGAAGAAGGGAAAAAGAAAACCATGAAACTGGGCCCTGGTGATATGTACTTACATCCTGCAAAAGTACCTCATTCACCAGTTAGACACGAAAATTCTATTGGGTTGGTTGTAGAACGTAAACGTAAAGATCTAGAAGGAAAAGATGGCCTTCTATGGTTTTGTGACAACTGCAACAATAAATTATATGAAGTGTATTTTGAACTGGATGATATAGAGAAAGATTTTCTGAAACACTTCAAGCATTTTTATAACTCAAAAGAACTTCGCACTTGTAATAACTGTGGAACTGTGATGGAAGCAGATGAACGGTTTACAGCAGATTAATAGCTTTTTTTAAAGAGACCCTTATAATTTCAGATTCTAACTACGATTGTGTACCTTCGCGTTCAATTATTTAGCGAACAAAATCTTATTGAAATATGTCAACAGTAGCCACAAGCTTCGGGATAGAAGAAGCATTGAAAGAATTAGGGTTAAACGAAACAAATAACGGAACTTCAACCGGTGCAAGCTGGTTTTCCAGCGGAGAAGAAATAGCTTCTTATTCTCCGGTAGATGGAAAACTGATCGGAAAAGTTTCTGCTACCACAAAAGAAGATTACGAAAAAGTAATTTCTACAGCAACTGAAGGCTTTAAAGAGTGGAGAACCCTTCCTGCGCCTCAACGCGGAGAAATTGTAAGAAAATTTAATGACGAACTTCGTCGCTTAAAAGAACCATTAGGAAAGCTAGTTTCTTATGAAATGGGAAAAAGCTACCAAGAAGGTTTGGGAGAGGTACAGGAAATGATCGATATCTGTGATTTTGCAGTTGGATTGTCTCGCCAGTTACACGGTTTAACCATGCACAGTGAGCGTCCAGGACACAGAATGTATGAGCAATACCATCCTCTTGGAGTAGTTGGTATTATTTCAGCGTTCAACTTCCCTGTAGCTGTTTGGAGCTGGAATACAGCTTTAGCGTGGGTTTGTGGAGATGCTTGTATTTGGAAAGGTTCAGAAAAAACCCCATTAACATCTGTTGCTTGTCAAAATATTGCTGCGCGCGTATTTTCTGAAAACGGCGTACCTGAAGGAATTTCTTGTTTAATTACAGGAGATTATACTGTAGGTGAAATGATGACAAAAGACGAAAGAGTTCCTTTAATTTCTGCTACTGGTTCTACCCGAATGGGGAAAATTGTAGCTAAAGAAGTTGCTGGCCGCTTAGGCAAAACTTTATTAGAGCTTGGTGGAAACAATGCAATCATTGTAACGCCAGATGCAAATATTAAAAATACAGTAATTGGTGCCGTGTTTGGTGCTGTAGGAACATGTGGACAACGTTGTACTTCTACCCGTCGTTTAATTGTGCACGAAGATGTGTATGATAAAGTAAAAAGTGCTGTTGTAGATGCCTACAAGCAAATTAAAATAGGAAACCCATTAGACGAAAACAATCATGTAGGACCTCTTATCGATAAAGATGCTGTGAAAAACTATCAAAGAGCACTTGATAAAGTGGTCGAAGAAGGCGGTACTGTTTTAGTTGAAGGTGGCGTTTTAGAAGGTGAAGGTTACGAAAGCGGATGCTACGTAAAACCAGCCATTGCTGAAGCGGAAAACCACTTTGAGATTGTGCAACACGAAACATTTGCACCCGTACTTTATATTATGAAGTATAAAGGTGATGTATCAAACGCACTTGAATTGCAAAATGGTGTTCGTCAAGGACTTTCTTCAGCTATTATGACCAATAACCTTCGAGAAGCAGAGCGTTTTCTTTCTGTAGAAGGATCAGATTGCGGAATTGCCAACGTAAACATCGGTACTTCTGGTGCAGAAATTGGCGGTGCTTTTGGTGGTGAAAAAGAAACCGGAGGCGGTCGTGAAAGTGGTAGTGATGCATGGAAAGTGTATATGAGAAGACAAACCAACACAATCAACTACACAACTGAATTGCCATTAGCGCAAGGAATCAAGTTTGATTTGTAGTATATAGATTTTAGACCGTTTAGCTGCTTGACCAGCAGCAAAACTGTTAGAACGTAGAGTATAAACTAAAAAACCCGCTGCAATTTGCAACGGGTTTTTTTTAATTTTGATAATAATAAAATCTATACTCTATGCCCTTTCGGCGAAGTAGCTTTTCTTCTTTTTAAACAATTCCATTGTTCTCCACCCACTTAAACTGTGTTTGATCTTGTGGTATGGCAATTCTATTGGCAATACGTTTCATTCTATCTGGAAGCTTCATTAAATAATCTCGGGCTTTTGCAGCTTCATCGGTCAAAGAGTTCAGCTTATCAATTTCCCAATAGCTATTTAATTTTTCCATAATGTCAATATAATCGAAGGTGGTGTAGACACCCAATCGCTGTGCAGCATTTGAAAAGTTTTCAAAAGCGGAAGCAATCCCTTCGCCAGATTCACGTAGAAACTGTGCCGGCATAACGATTTTCTTTTTCATCATATCTTCATAAGCAAGAATCATTTCACTAGCATCATATTCTAAAATGGTCTTTACAAATTCACGATACGCTAAATGGTGGCGCATTTCATCTCCTGAAATAAGCTTACACATTTTAGCCAGCATTTTATTGTCTTTCTTTCTAGCCAATTGTCCTACACGCTTGTGCGAAATATTAGTAGCCAATTCTTGAAAACTAGTGTAAACAAAATTACGGTAGGGATCGCGCCCCGTACCAATGTCAAAACCATCGTTGATAAGGTGGTGGGTAGTGATTTCAATTTCACGCATGTTCACTCTTCCGCAGAGGTATAAATACTTGTTCAGCGTATCTCCGTGTCGGTTTTCTTCCCCGGTCCATTGTCTAATCCATTTAGACCAACCGTCCCTTCCGTGTTGGTCAACGCCTTCCATATCCATTAGCCAGGATTCGTAGGTCGGCAAAGCCTCTTCCGTAACCATATCGCCTACTAAAACCACCCAAAAATCGTATGGTAGTTCTTTAGCTTCTTCCCGCATTTGGGTAAGCTCTTCCATGTAATTCTCACTTTGAAGATTAGGCAATAAATCGGTTGGCTGCCAAATTTCTTCAACCGGAATTAAATAATTTTTTACATAGTCATCTACCGATTTTTCAACCGTTTTCATGACTTCAAGACGTTTATTTTTAAGAATCATTCTTTTTCAATTTTGGATGTTGTGTTTTTTCTGAAGAAAATATCACTTCAACTCTACTTGTAAAGATACAAAGCCATATACTGAAACTATCCCAAAACAGTCTTAATTTCTGCCACTTTCATTTGGGTAGAGTTGCCATACTGGGTCGCTTTGCCAGATTTCTTTTTTGTCTGCGTCTATTACTGAAACAGCACCTTTAAATGCCGCACCAGTATCTACGTTCCAGACATTGGCAAAATTAACGGGTTTTGTGAAACCAACCCGAGTAACTGGTGTGTGGCCAATGTAGATTTCTTTGAATAATTTTAAGCGTTTTGGGTAGTTATCATCTTCTTCTGAAATAGAATTATCGAGCGCACAAACCATCTCCCATAATGTTCTATCCCAATACACCATATTGGGATAATATTCATATTCTGGGCCGTGAAGATTGGTAAATCCGGCGTGTAGATAAAGTCGGTTTTCTTCGTCAACAAAATAGTTTCGTAAGTTTTCGAGGAAGTTAATATGGGCTTCAATTTCCCCTTCGGAAAGGTTCTCGTAATTTTTTTTACTGGACTCGCCACCGTGTTGCAGCCAAGTGGGATTGTTGTCGCCTTTCTTTAGAAAATTATAGAGCAACGCATCGTGATTACCGCGAATAAAAACACATTCATATTTTTCAGAAAAATTGATTAGATATGAAATGGTTTCAGCACTTTCACTCCAACCATCCACATAGTCACCTACAAAAATAAAACGGTCGTCAGGCTTAAACTCCATACTATCAAATACCTGTTTTAATCCTTTAAATCCGCCGTGTATATCGCCTATAACTAATGTTCTCATAAGTTAGAAATATATATAATTACAGCGATTATCAAAAGGATACCAAGTACAAAAAAGAAGATTTTCCAAAATGAATATGGTCTTTTTCCAGATAAGACTCCGGTCTGGCCATTTATAAAAAAGTTGTATCGCTTGCCTTTAAACTTATAAGCACTTACATAAACGGGAAGCAGAATGTGCTTAAAGGTTTCATCGCTTAACTTCATATCGATGGAATGTACTCGTTGCGTATCCCCACCAATATCTCGTCTTGCCCAATTGTCGGCTATATTTCGGGCTTCTTTAGTGGCTCCTAAATGACCGTCTTGCAATGGAATCGTATATTTTTCGGTTACAAATCCTGCTAAAAAACTACTGTTAAAAGGCTGTAGGTCTTTTAAATTCCAATGAGCAACCTTAGAAGGAATAACTCCAGAGCGTTGTTTTGAAGCTTTAATTAGCGTATCATCTACAAACCCTGAAACATTTCCAGAAGCCGGATACCAACGGGTACGCCTTTCTCGTACGGTACGTTTATTTTTTCCACTGCCCACTGTTTTAGTTACATAATAATATTCCCCTCGTTGCCCTGAATAATCAGCATACAATTGAGCATCGAAGGTCCAATATGGAGCGTAAAGCCCTTTGGTAAATTGCGGGTCGATGGCCGCTTTTTTTAAATCGTTAGGGGCAAACCACAGTCCTTTCACCCATTTTTTGAAGATTTGATGTGCTTTTCCTTGGTTTATCTGAAACGGTAGTACTGCTCCTGGTAAAATCCAGGATTCTTTTTTGGCATCTTCAATAATGAGTGGCGAGCCACAATAGACGCAATGTAATGACTTGTAATTTTCCTCAATATGTTGCTCGGCTCCACAGCTTTTGCATTGCAACATGGTAATTTCTTCGCTATGCGATTGACTACCTAGCTTTTCTAAATATGGTTTTAGTTCAAGTTCTTCAAAAGTGGTTTCGGCAGGTTCTATTTCTTGTGCATAACCACAATAGTCACACTTTAAACTTGTCGTGCCTGGCGCATACCGAAGTTCTGCCCCACAATTAACACAGGATTTTTTGAGTTCGGATTTTTGTTGCTTGGGTTGTTGCATTTTCTATTCTGAAAGGGCCGAAGCCCCGAAAACTAATTATTCCGGAATTGGTGGTGGTGTATTTCCACCTAAAAAGGCTTTTAATTCTTCCACCTCTTGAAGTGCAACCCAATTTTGCATGCCTTGTTTCCAAACTAAAGTGTCTTTGTTTACGGTTCGATTAGCAAATAAGGCACGTAATTGCTCAAAACCTACAGGGCCATTTTGTTGTCCGTTGCTTGCGTAAAAATATTGAACCGCTTGTGGCATAGGCGGTGGCATACTCCCTGCTTGTTGTTGCGGTTGTTGCATTTGTTGTTGTCCGCCCATCTGTGGGGCCATCATACCGCCCATTTGTTGTGCGAGTACAAAGCCCATACCCATTCCCATACCGGCACCGGCCGTTCCACCTTCGTTAGCAGCGGCTGCTTCAATGGCTTTAGCAGTTTTGAATTTGGTCAGTTTATCTAAATCCAGTTTATCGATACGGCTGTACTCGAAAATCTCTTTTTTCAAGTCTTCTGGCATGGACACGTTTTCGATAAAGAATTTTTCCAGACCAATCCCCACGCTATCAAATTCAGGCTCCATTACTTCTTTACACGTTTCAGAAAGTTCGGTGGTGTTGGCAGCGTATAATTCGATAGGCAAATTGGCCTCGCCCACAGTATCGGTAAAACGAGTGGCGATGAGGCTTTTAAGGTGTTCGTTTATTTCAAAATTGGTGAAGTTATTATCGGTACCTACTATATCAACTATAAATTTTCCGGGATCGTTAATTCTAAAAGCGTATGTTCCAAAGGCACGAATTTCAACCAAACCAAATCGATCATCATTTAATGTAATTGGGTTTTTGGTTCCCCATTTTTCATCGGTAAATAAATGAGTGTTTACAAAATACACTTCGGCTTTAAAGGGGCTGTCAAAACCATACTTCCATCCTTTTAGAGTAGTTAAAATGGGCAGGTTCTTGGTGTTTAGCGTGTAGGTTCCGGGTTCAAAAACATCGGCCAGTTGTCCTTCGTTTATAAAAACAGCAGTTTGCCCTTCACGTACAATGAGCTTGGCATTATTCTTTATTTCGTTTTGGTAGCGTTCAAAACGATGACAGATAGTGTCATCTGTATAGTCTAACCATTCAATTATATCTATAAATTCGTGGCTCAGTTTTTCCTTGATTTTGTCGAATATGCCCATTTTTATTTGGTTTTAATGATTGAACATTAAAGATATAAAATTTAGTTTAATGCAATGTTAATTATACCGCACCTTCCTTAATATTCGAACCGTTTCCTTGTACGCTTCATATACCTTCCCGTTTGTTTCTTTTAAATATGGTTTAGCTTCCAACAGCTTTTCTTTAGCTTCCGAAAAATCGTTTAAATAACAGATTAAATATGTTTCTGGAAGGTTTTGTAGGTCTTTTTCTTCGGAAGGGGTAAGGCGGGCATTCTTTTTCAGTTTTTTTACCAATGCATTATTGGCATTGTAAATATGGTGCAACGTTTTTTTGTTAAAACGTGGCGGCTCAAATATCATTTTGGAGTCGATTTTGTAGGATCCATTTTCTTGAAAAGTAATCACCACTTCTTCTAGCGGGTAATGTTCTTGGCGGTTGTTCAGCCCTAAACTTACATATTCTATTGTTTTAAAATGATTATCGGTTACTTCGATGGTAACCTCGTCTAAAGCAGAATAAAATAATCGTACTTGTTCGTTAATTAATTCAATATCTACCCGAGAATAATAGGTGTCTTTTTTAACTTGTTTGGTATTTCCGGCCCAGCAAACCACAAATTGTTCTTTAAAAACTTTGTAGTGTGATTCGAGCTCATCGTGACGGTTGTTCATAAAATCGATTACGCCATCCAAAGTGTGCTCAATGTTATTTTTCGCTTTGTTTTCAATGGACTTTACAATTTCAGAATTCACATCTTTTATTTCGATATCAAAATCCTTAGGCATGGAAATACTTCCGTCTCGAAGAAAAATGCTGCCGCCCCAATATTTCCAAATGTTTTTACGAAGCGAAGTGATTTCCCCTGTTGGGCGAATGGTTACTAATCCCACTACTTTATCCGGCGGTAAATGTGGAAACATCACATTTTCATAACTGATTAACGGCGCATTGGTCAAATAGGCGTTTACTAAATTTTGAAGCTTGCTATCGTCGAAAAAATCAACGCCTCGTATTTCGTTTGCTTCATCTTCCACACCTACTACGATAAACGAGTTGTTTTTTGGGTTGCTGTTGCTCAGCGCACAAATGTGTTTTAAAAACTTGGCTTTTCCTTCTTTACTGCCCAGATCAATCTTTCGCTTTTTATCATAGAAACTGCTCTCGTCGTTATGGGCGAGTAAGTTTTTGATAAGAAGTCGTTTGTTAATCATTTCAATTTTCCGCAGTAGCGAAGATTTTATTTTTTATTGAGAACGGTACTCGACGATTGGTCTAAGCACATCACGGTTAAATCGGCTATATTTACATGTGGCGGTCGGGTTACAGCAAACCAAATTATGTCTGCAATATCTTCCGGTTGCAAAGGCGTGTAACCTTGATAGACTTTATCGGCTTTCTCGGTGTCACCTTTATAACGCACTTCGCTAAACTCGGTTTCGACCAACCCGGGATTAATAGCACCAATTTTTATGCCTTTTCCGTTTAGGTCTAATCGCATACCTTCATTAATAGCATCGACAGCATGTTTGCTAGCACAATATACATTTCCAGTTGGATAAACTTCTTTTCCTGCGGTAGAGCCAATATTGATAATATGTCCAGATTTTCGCTCAATCATCTGCGGAAGGATGGCTTTGGTAACGTATAGCAATCCTTTTACATTAATATCAATCATTGCATCCCAATCGTCTGTGTTTCCTTCATCAATTGGGTCTTTTCCGTGGGCATTTCCGGCATTGTTTATTAAAATATCGATTTTTGAAAATGCTTCAGGTAGGTTTTGAAGTTGTTCAAAAACACTTTTTTTATCACGTACATCAAAGTTTAAGGTGTGTACTTTCGTGATTTCTGAAAGCTCTTTTTGAAGTGCATCGAGTCGTTCTTGCCTTCTTCCGCAGAGAATGACATGCAATCCGTTATTAGCAAAATTTTTAGCGATAGCGCGTCCAATCCCTGAAGTAGCACCAGTTATTAAAGCAGTTTTATTCATAAAATATAAAGTTTTCTAAAGATAGTAGGTGTTACCGTTTTTACCGTTAAATAGAGTTAAAGGGAAAGTTAATCAATGTTAAGTACATTTTACTTTTTTTAATTCATAAATATATTGTGTGCACACAAACCTAAAATTAATAATAACATGAAAACTTTTTTAAAATTTATATGCATAGCCATTCTTACTGTGGGATTTGTATCCTGTAGTGATGATGATTCTTCAGGGACAAATTCTGATGAAACAGCGAGAGTCTCTATTGAATTGACAGATGCTCCCGGGGATTATGAAGCAGTATTTATAGATGTGGAAGATGTAGTAATAAAATACAATGGTGAAGAAGACGAAGTATTTATTAATGATGTAGATGCAGGGATTTACAATTTATTGGAACTTACTGGCGGTGTTTCAGTTGTATTGGTAGATGATGAATTACCGACAGGTTCTATTAGTCAAATTCGATTAGTCCTTGGTGATGATAATACAGTAGTAGTTGATGGCGAAACGTTTCCGCTTCAAACACCAAGTGCTCAACAATCTGGGTTAAAAATTCAGGTGAATGAGACCCTTGAAGGAGGAATTTTTTATGAATTTATGTTAGACTTTAATGTTGAAGAGTCTATTGTAGAACAGGGTAACGGAGATTATTTGCTAAAACCGGTTATTAGGGCTACAACAGTAGCCGAAACAGGTGCTATTTCTGGCTCTGTAATTCCAGTTACCGATACTCCTTTTTTAGTTACAACAACAACCGGTGATGGGGAAGAAATTTCGGCTTATACAGATGCGCAAGGTAAGTTTGTGCTTCAAGGTGTTCCAGAAGGTAACTATAACTTAAAGTTTGAAGCAGATCCTGATTTAAACTTTCCCCCTGTTATAATTGATAATGTCATTGTTGAAGTAGGTGAAATTACAACTGTGGGAGAAATAAATTTAGAATTATAATCTAATTTTAATAGAAAGGAAAAAGGAGGTTTAAAAATCCTCCTTTTTTTCGTTAACCACACGTTAAAGCGCCCGTTAATCAATGTTAATTCTTCCGAAAGAGCTGTTATAACTAGCTATATTAGTAGTACGCAAAAACCAATTGACTATGAAATCTTACATAAAAACAAGTCTACTAATTACTGTTACAGCCTTATTTATTAGCTGTAGTAGTAACAACAATATATTTGGCGGAAATAATAATACTTCAAATGAAGGTTCTGCCAATAAAACTGAAGTTGCTAACGAAGAAACCGAAACTACAAAAACAGATGGTGCTATTATGGGAAGTGTAATTGCCCCCAATTCTGACGTATCAATTGTGGCGACAAATTCTGAAGAAAAAATTACAGGAACCACAAACGACGTTGGCGAATTTTTCATAACCGGTTTCTCAGAAGGAACATATACAGTAAAAATTGAAACAGATGAAGCTGAAACACCCGAACAAACTTTTGAAAACGTTAAGGTGAAAATTGGTGAAGTAACCGCTTTGGGTACTGTCACAGTTGCTTCCAACTAATTATAGCTATAAAAGAAAAGTTTAACAGCACTGTAACTTTACTTTAAGAAACAGTGCTTTTTTTGTATCGTCTATTAAGATAATTTTTTTAACCCTTTATTAACAGCCTTTTTAGCAATAAATATACAATTTGCGAGACTGTATATAGAAACGTTTACTATTTGAAATTTTAAAGTATGGATCAAACAGATACTGCCTTGGATATTGGCGCATTAAACGAAAAAATTGAAAAGGAAAGTGCATTTGTAAACATCCTTTCCATGGAAATGAACAAAGTGATTGTAGGCCAAAAACATATGGTCGAACGGTTGCTTATTGGTCTTTTAGGCCAAGGACACATTCTTCTTGAAGGTGTACCGGGTTTAGCAAAAACATTGGCCATTAATACGCTTTCAAAAGCGGTTCACGGTACCTTTAGCCGAATACAATTTACACCAGATTTACTTCCTGCCGATGTTGTTGGTACGATGATCTACAACATGAAGGTGAATGATTTTAGCATTAAAAAGGGTCCAATTTTTGCCAACTTTGTATTGGCAGATGAAATTAACAGGGCACCGGCTAAAGTACAATCTGCTCTTTTAGAAGCGATGCAAGAAAAGCAGGTGACCATTGGAGAAGAAACTTTTATCTTAGATAAACCATTTTTGGTAATGGCGACCCAAAACCCAATTGAGCAGGAAGGAACATATCCGTTACCTGAAGCGCAGGTTGACCGTTTTATGCTGAAAACAGTTATAAATTACCCTAAGATTGCTGAAGAGCAACTCATTATCCGTCAAAACTTAAAAGGCGCTTTTGAGAAAGTAAACCCGGTTGTTTCTATCGAACAAATTTTACGTGCACAGCAAGCCGTTCGTGAAGTTTATATGGACGAAAAAATAGAACAATATATTCTAGATATCATCTTTGCTACCCGTAATCCTGAAAATTATAAGCTGGACGATTTAAAACATCTTATTGGCTTCGGTGCTTCCCCGCGTGGAAGTATCAACTTGGCGATCGCTTCAAAATGTTATGCGTTTATCAAGCAGAGAGGTTACGTAATTCCAGAAGATGTTCGCGCAGTGGTTCACGATGTGTTGCGTCACCGTATCGGGATTACTTATGAAGCCGAAGCAGAAAATATTACTTCAGAAGATATCATTAATAAAATTGTAAATGTAATCGAGGTACCATAAAAACAGTACGCAGTAAGCAGTGGTCAGTATGCAGTTTTGTTGTCTGACTACTGTTTTTTACTGCCCCACTACTTATTGAATATTGACTACTGGAATAATGGATACAAAAGAACTTCTTAAAAAAGTACGAAAAATCGAAATCAAAACGCGTCGGTTAAGCGACCACGTTTTTGGTGGCGAATATCATAGTACGTTTAAAGGTCGCGGGATGACCTTTAGCGAAGTGCGTCAATATCAGTTTGGAGATGATGTACGAAGTATCGATTGGAATGTAACCGCTCGATACAATGAGCCTTTTGTAAAAGTTTTTGAAGAAGAACGCGAGCTTACTTTAATGCTTGTTGCAGATATTAGTGGCTCTGAATTCTTCGGAACAGACTCTCAGTTTAAAAACGAAATTATTACTGAAATAGCAGCAACGCTTGCTTTTTCGGCACTTCAGAATAATGATAAAATAGGATTGATTCTTTTTTCAGAAGAAATAGAGCTTTTTATTCCGCCGAAAAAAGGAAAATCACACGTATTGCGTTTGATTCGGGAATTGCTTGAATTCCAACCAAAAAGTGAAAAAACCGATTTATCGCAAGCTTTAAAATATTTAACCAACGTAATGAAAAAGAAAGCCATCGTTTTTGTGCTTTCAGATTTTATTACAGACAATTATAAAGATACACTGCGGATTGTAGCCAGAAAACATGACGTAACAGGAATTCGAGTGTATGATAAACGCGAAGAGGAAATCCCGAATTTAGGAATGGTGCAAATGCAAGATTCTGAAACAGGTGAACTTATGTTGGTAAATACCAATTCAAAATCCGTCCGAACGAATTATAATAAGTATTACAGAGAACGTGTGGATTATTTTCAAGAATCATTTACTAAAAGTGGTGCCGGAGCATTAAGTTGCCGTGTGGATGAAAGCTACGTAAAAAAATTACTGGGTTATTTTAAACACAGAGCATAAATTATAATGAAAGAAAGTACAATACATACTATTTTTTTACCCATAAAACAGCGACAATTTTTAGTCACTGTTCTTTTTTCATTTTTCTCTTTTGTAAGTTTTTCTCAAGTAACATCTTCAGTCGACTCTACTTCCATTAAAATTGGGGAAGAGATTGTTTATAGTATTCAAGTGGAAGCAGATTCAACCGATTTGGTGGTTTTCCCCGAAGGACAAACTTTCACACCTCTAGAGGTAATCGAATCCTATAAAATCGATACCACTTTTGAACAGGCTAAATATCGATTGATTAAAAAATACGGTCTTACACAGTTCGATTCAGGGCGTTATACCATTCCGCAACAACAAGTGATTATTAACGATAAGCGATTTGGAACTGATTCTGTTTCAGTCGAAGTTCGTGATGTTGCCGTCGATACGACCAAACAGAAGATGTTTGATATAAAACCTGCCATAGAGGTTGATGAGCCACCTTTAGATCTTAAAACATTATTGTTTTGGCTTATTCCGATCGTTATCATTTTAGCGATTGTGGGTTATATTTTATTCCGAAGAAAAAAATTAAAAGATGCCAGAGAAGAACAGTTGCCACCCTATGAAGAAGCAATTACAGCCTTGCATACACTCGATAGCTCTAACTATTTAAAGGAAAATAAACCGAAGGAATACTATTCACATTTAACCGAAATTGTAAAAAGGTATTTAGATAGAGAAGTAGATGAAACCGCTTTGGAAAGTACTTCAGATGAATTAATTACTCGTTTACAGTTGCATAAAGATTCAGGTAATTTTGAATTCAGTAATGAAACCATCCGAAGACTCGATGCTATTTTAAAACGAGCCGATTTGGTAAAATTTGCTAAAATGTACCAAGCTGAAGGGCAAGCTTCTACCGACCGTAAAACCATTGAAGAAATAATAAACGAGACCAAAGAGGTAATCCCAGAACCAACCGAAGAAGAATTACAAGAAAATGCCGAATACCAAGAGGCACAACGTAAAAAGCGTGTTCGTAAAAAATGGGCCTATGGTGCTTTGGGTCTATTGGTGGTTGCTCTTATTGCCGGTGCTGTTTATGGAGGTGTAAAAGGATTTGACAACCTTAAAGACTTTGTAATTGGTAACGAAATACGGGAGTTGGCTGAAAACCGGTGGATAAAGAGTGAATATGGAGATCCGGCTATCATCATAGAAACCCCAGAAGTTTTAGTTCGAACCGATATTGAAATACCTGAATCAGAAAGCATACGAGTTGCCAATGCAAGCGTATTTACGGAAGGCGAAATTACCGATCCGTTGTACGTTTGGTTAAATACGATGATGCTTAAGCAATCCACCCAAGGACAACAAAAAGGACAAGCAAGTGCCGATTTAGAAGCATTAATGGACGAAGCTTTGACAAACCTTGAGAAAAGAGGTGCTAAAAATATGCTCGTAAAGCGTGAAAGCTTTGAAACCCAAAAAGGAATCACTGGATTAAAAGCATATGGTAAATTTAATGTGCAGGTGTCCGATGATAAAGTATTGAAAAAAGCCAGTAACTATGAGTTATTATTATTTGCCCAAAAAGGCGGAATACAGCAAGTTTTAGTGGTATATCAAGAAGACGATGGTCGTTTTGCTGAAGATGTAAAAGACAGAATCATTAATTCCGTAGAACTTGAAATTTCAGAAAAATAATGTTTGAAAATTTTGAATTTGTAAACCCTATTTTTTTCTGGTTGCTACTAGTACTTCCAGTGCTGTTGCTATGGTATCTATGGAAACGAAATAAACAAAATGCTACCTTAAAAATTTCAAGTGTAAAAGGATTTAAAACTGGAAAAAATTGGTTAGCAAGACTGAAACCTTTATTGTTTGCCTTACGCTTATTGGCCTTGGCAGCTATAATAGTTGCTTTAGCACGTCCTAGAACCGTGGACGAATCTACCCGTGTTAAAAAAACAAAAGGAATAGATATTGTTATGGCAATGGATGTTTCAGCAAGTATGTTGGCACGCGATTTAAAACCGAATCGATTAGAAGCATTAAAGTCTGTGGCGGCCCGTTTTATACAAGCGCGGCCTAACGATCGTATTGGTTTGGTAGAATATGCTGGTGAAAGTTTTACAAAAACACCTTTAACCAGTGACAAAACAGTTGTATTGTCATCCTTGAAAGATATGAAATACAACACCGTCATTGAAGGTGGAACCGCAATAGGGATGGGATTGGGCACAGCTGTTAACCGGTTAAAAGATAGCCGTGCAAAAAGTAAGGTGATTATTTTATTGACCGATGGTGTAAACAACAGCGGCTTTATAGATCCAAAAATAGCGAGTGAATTAGCGGCTGAGTTTGGTATTAAAGTATATACTATAGGTCTGGGAAGTAATGGATTGGCTATGTCGCCCATTGGTTTGCGTACCGATGGCAGTTTTCAATACGGAAATATTCAAGTTGAAATTGATGAAGAATTATTGAAAGGAATAGCCCAAACCACCGGAGGACAATATTTTAGAGCAACGAGTACCACAAAGTTGAATGAAATTTATGATGAAATAAACAAACTCGAAAAAACAGATATAGAAGAATTTAAATACACCAATTACGAAGAAATGTTTCGCCCCCTAGTATTTTTAGCATTAGGATTATTATTGATAGAACTATTGCTTCGTTATACAGTGTTTAGAAGTTTTATTTAAAAATTAAAAGATTCCTACCTGCGTAGGATATGAATATGTACCAATTAGAACAACCCATATATTTTTACGTATTGTTTGCTATTCCGGCAGTGGTCGTACTATTTCTATTGGTATTGGCTTGGAAAAAACATACCCAAAAGAAATTTGCAGACAAACAACTATTGAAGAAATTGAGTCCCAATCAATCGGTTTTTAAATCAACTTTAAAAGTATTGGTCATTTGTTTAGCAATTGCATGTATAAGTATTGCAATGGTGAATCCTAAAATAGGTACGAAGCTAGAAACGGTAAAGCGTGAAGGAGTAGATGTGGTGTTTGCTTTAGATGTTTCAAAAAGTATGCTGGCCGAAGATATAGCCCCTAACCGATTGGAGAAATCAAAACAATTGGTTGCACAGATTATTAACAGCTTAGCCGGCGATCGCATTGGTATTATTGGTTATGCCGGTAGTGCTTTTCCGCAAGTACCTATAACAACTGACTTTTCTTCGGCTAAGTTGTTTTTAAACGGCATGAGTACCGATATGGTTTCATCACAAGGGACAGCAATTAACGAAGCTATCCAAATGGCGAAAACTTATTACAATGATGAGGAACAAACCAACAGAGTGTTGTTTATTATTTCAGATGGGGAAGACCATGAAGGGAATGTAGCGGCAATTGCTGAAGAAGCCGCCAACGAAGGCATAAAAATTTATACTATTGGTGTGGGTACGGTACAAGGTGGTCCTATCCCGATAAAACGAAATGGTATTCTTCAGTATTACAAGCGTGACCAAAACAATGAGCAAGTAATTACCCGTTTGGGCGAAGAAACCTTAAAACAAATAGCCGAAGAGGCAAATGGCGAATATATTGACGGTAGCAATACCAAAGAAGTAGTTGACACTGTGACAGCTATCTTGAATGGAATGGACAAAAAGGAGTTTGAAGCCAAGCAATTCACCGATTTTAAAGATCAATTTCAATGGTTTTTAGGTGGGGCATTATTTTTGTTGGTATTAGATGTGTTATTATTAGATCGAAAAACAGCTTGGGTAAAAAGACTCAACTTATTTAATGAAGGAGACAAATAATATGAAAACGAATATTTCTGAAATAAAAGCATATACTAAGCTACTATTTTTAGTGGTTCTAATTATTGGTGTTTCTTCTGAAGCGATTTCTCAAACTTCAAATAACGAACAATCAAAACTTCAGAAAAAGGAAATACGACAATCTAAGGAGTTGATGAGCAATGCAAGTTTAGAATTGCAAGACGAAAACTTTCCAATTGCCGAAGCCGATTACCGTAAAGCCATCTCATTAAATCCAGGAAGTGAAATTCCGAAGTATAATTTAGGTAATGCTTACTATAACAAAAATAAAGGTAGTGAAGCTATGTTGCGGTATAAACAAGCAGCCTCGGTAGCTACTTCAAAAGCTGAAAAACATAAAGCATTTCATAATTTGGGGAATGTATTTATGAACCAAAAAAAATATCAAGACGCTGTTGAGGCATATAAAAATGCACTTCGAAATAATCCAACAGACGATGAAACCCGTTATAATTTAGCTTTGGCAAAAGAAATGTTAGAGAAAAATCCACCACAAGGTGATGGAGGCGATGATGATAAAAACAACAAAAACGAAGACAATAAAGATCAAAAAGATAATAAGGATCAACAAAACCAAGACAATAAAAGCGAAGAAGGCGATAAAGGGGACGAAAAAGAAGAAAATGATGAAGGTGACAAGCAGAATGATAAAAAAGAAGGTGATGATAAAGAAGATAAAGGAAAACCTGACGAACCTAAAGATAAGGACCAAGGCAAGGGCGATAAGCCCCAGCAAGAACAAAAACAGCCTGTTCCTGGTCAATTGTCACCACAACAAGTAAAAAGCTTGTTAGAGGCAATGAACAATGAAGAAAAGAAAGTTCAGGATAAAATGAATGCCGAAAAGCAAAAAGGCGCTAAAATAAAGTCGGATAAAGATTGGTAGATGATGAAACTGAAATACATTCTTTACATACTACTTTTTACGCTGTGCAGTAATGCAACGTATGCGCAGGTTACTTTCGATGCCAAAGTAAGCAAAAAGCGGCTTGGTATAAACGAACGATTGCGTGTAGATTTTGAAATGAACCAAGACGGCGACAATTTCAATCCGCCAGATTTTAATGGCTTCCGTGTGGTGGGTGGGCCCAATCAAGCGATTAGCAATTCTTATATCAACGGAAAACGTAGTTACAGTAAAACGTACTCGTATTTTTTGTCACCTCAATCACAAGGGAAGTTTACTATTGGACAAGCAACCATTGAAATTGAAGGTGAAATTTATAAAAGTTTGCCTATTCAAGTTCAAGTTACGGCTGCTGTTTCACAACCACAAGATGGTAACAATGCCGATTATGTAGCCAGCGAAAAAGTTCATTTGGTCGCTGAGGTTTCCAATAACAGCCCCTATTTAAACGAAGCGATTAGCGTTGTTTACAAGCTCTACGTTTCGCACGATGTTAGTATTACCAGTAGTTGGCGTGAAATTGATACGCCGAAATTTGCTGATTTCTGGAGTCAGAATATTGACAACCAAGGAAATTTTAAAGTTTATGAAGGTAAATATCAAGGTGAAGACTATCGTTATGTGGTATTAAGAACCACTGTATTATACCCTCAAAAAACCGGTGAGTTAGAGATAGAGCCGCTTACGTTAGATGTTCCAATCGATGTACCTACCAACCGTCGTGATTTCTTCGGAAGGAGAGTTACCACGCGAGTTAATAAAACCATTTCGGCCGGGAAAAGGAATATCAACGTAAAACCATTACCTGCACAAGGGAAACCTGATGATTTTGCAGGAGCGGTAGGAAACTTTGATTTTGATGTTTCAGTAAATAAAAACGCTTTAGATGCAAACGAATCGTTAGAGTTAACGACAACTATTTCAGGAAACGGAAACCTAAAGTTGTTTGAATTACCTAGTGTAACTTTACCTAGTTCATTAGAAGTGTACGAGCCAGAACGTTCAGAAAAAGTGCGTACTACCCGAAGCGGGATGAATGGTTCAGTAACCGAAAAATATACGGTTGTTCCTCAATTTAAAGGGAATTACCCAATTAGGCCACTTACGTTTTCATACTTCGACCCGAAGACTGAAACCTATAAAACACTTTCTTCAGATGAAATAGTAATCAATGTAGAAAGCGGTCCGGTTACAGCTTCTACAGACGATGAAACTTCAGAAAAACAACAAGTGGTATTAGATAAAGACCAATTTAAATACATCAAGCTGGACACCGATTTACAACCTATCGCTAGTGAAAATTTCTTTAAATCGAAGCTCTTTTGGTCATTGCTTGGCGGTCCGTTGTTGTTAATCCCAATATTTATTTTAGCTGGAAGAAAACGACAACAACGATTGGCCGATGTGCAAGGAAATCGCTTACGCAGGGCAAATAAACTTGCTAAAAAATACTTGAGCGAAGCTAAAAAGCAGATGAGCAATAAAGCTGTTTTCTATGAATCTTTAGAAAGAGCTTTACACAATTACTTAAGAGCAAAATTGAACATCGAAACGTCAGATTTCAGTAAAGAACGCATTGCGACGCTTCTTTCAGAAAGAAGTGTTGAGCCACAAACCGTTACTGAGTTTATAACCTTGTTAAAAAGTTGTGAGTTTGCACGTTATACCCCAACCTCGACAGTAACTATTAAAGAAGATTATAACAAAGCTGTTTCGGTTATTGCGAATATTGACAAACAAATTCAATATCCCGAATCATGAAAAAGCTATTGATACTTGGTATGCTGTTGGTTTCGGTTTTGGGTGTTGCCCAAAATGAAGCCTTGTTTGAGCAGGGAAAAGAAAATTATAAAAACGCTAAATTTAGCGAAGCGGTTACCAATTGGAAAAAAATATTGGATAACGGCCAACAATCTGCCGAGTTGTATTTTAATCTTGGAAATGCACATTATAAGCTGAATAATATTGGGCCAAGTATTTATTATTATGAAAAAGCATTACAACTGCAACCCAATGATGATGATATAAAAACAAACCTCGCTTTTGCCGAAAATGCACGTATAGATGTAATCGAGCCATTGCCCAAGACTGTTTTTTCAAGATGGTACAAAAGTATTTCAGGAATATTCACATATAATGGTTGGGCTATTGTTTCGATAATAGGGGTAGCCTTATTTGTATTGCTCTTTTTATTGTATTGGTTTTCTATTTCGGAAACAAAAAAACGAATTTACTTTACTACCTCTATACTTTCGGCAGTAGTATGCTTGGTTGCTTTGGTTATGGCTTTTAAAACGTATTCAGACTTCAACAAAAACCAACCGGCAATAATTTTTGCAGAAAGCACTGAGGTTAAAAGTGAGCCCAATATGGGTAGCGAATCTGCTTTTGAGCTTCACGAGGGTACAAAAGTACAGATTATTGGGAGCGACCAAAACTGGGTTCGAATTGAACTAGCAGACGGAAAAGACGGCTGGATGCCTGTTAATGACCTAAAGCAGCTTTAGATTTAATAAATAGTTAACAGGAAATTACCTCTAAAATACTATTTTTGTATTTCTTGAAAAACAACGCGTATTGAGGTTAAAGAGTATTTTCTTTTTATTAATCTTTTCGTCTTTTCTATTAATGCCCGTAGTGGTGTCTATAGTGGATATTGACGTGGATATGACTTCCTATTTTTCGATGAACGAAGAAGAAAATACCGACGGTTTTAAAGTTGGCCCAAAGCAAAACAACGCTCCAGAAAAAAACTTAATTCTAGATTTTTCATTAATAACTGAGTTGAAACAAAGAATCTTGTTTCCATATTTAAAAACATGGAAACCAGTTTATCATGAAACCCTTTTGCCACCTCCTGAACGGGTTTTGTCCTAACAAATCACATTAATTTTTAAAAACACTTTTCTATCTATTTTTGATAGATACAGTATAATGCTATAGTTCGTAGCTTTATACATTACTATAATTATTTAAAATTTCAAATAAAATGAAAGCACATACAAAAGAAACACAAGCAAACTTAACTCCTAACAAATCATTAGAACTTTTAAAAGAAGGAAATAAGCGTTTTATGAACAATTCTAAAGCAGACAGAGATCTATTAGAACAAGTTAAAGATACTCAAGGGGGTCAATATCCTTATGCAGTAATTTTAAGTTGTATAGACTCTCGTGTTCCAGCTGAAATAGTATTCGACCAAGGAATTGGCGATGTATTTAGTGCACGTGTGGCAGGAAACATTGTTGATGAAGATATTTTAGGAAGTATTGAGTACGGCTGTAAAGTAGCTGGTTCAAAATTAGTTGTGGTACTGGGCCATACTTCTTGTGGAGCTGTTAAAGGAGCGTGTGATAACGTTGAGTTAGGAAACATAACTAGTTTGGTTTCTAAAATAAAACCAGCTGTTGCAGCTGTAGAAGAGCCAAAAGATGCTTCACAAAGAACCTCAAGCAACACTGCTTTTGTAAATGAAGTGTCAAAAACCAACGTACACCATACCTTAGAAAACATGCGCAAACAAAGCCCACTTTTAACAGAAATGGAAAAAAATGGGGAAATAAAAATTGTTGGTGCTATGTATAATGTAAGTACAGGTGAAGTATCATTTTACAACTAAAAAAATAAACTATGTTTAAAGGAATATTTACAAATTTTAAAGGCAATCTCTTTGGTGGTATAACCGCAGGGATTGTGGCGTTACCTCTGGCACTTGCCTTTGGTGTTCAGTCAGGTTTAGGTCCTGACGCCGGATTGTACGGTGCCATCATGATCTGTTTTTTTGCTTCCCTTTTTGGAGGTACTAACACGCAGATTTCGGGACCAACTGCGCCTATGACAGCTGTTTCCATGGTAGTTATTGCAGGTATTGTAACTGCAAATAATGGAAGTGTAGAACAAGCTCTGCCATACATTTTATTAGTTTTCTTATTGGCTGGATTGTTCCAGGTTGTTATGGGGGTCGTGGGTATTGGTAAATACATTCGCTATATACCGTATCCCGTTGTTTCTGGTTTTATGACCGCTATTGGGGTTATTATATTAATAACGCAAATATTACCCATGTTAGGTTATTATACTGAAGACGATACCGAATTTATAACTGAATTTAAGCCTCAAGCTGAGGAAGTCTTGTTGGATAAAATCTTAAAAGATGAAGCCGGAGAAGGCATTTTAGTGTTAGAAGACTTCAAAGAAACGGTAAACAGAGCTGAAGAAATAACTGAATCTGAAATTACTAAAGAAGCGACCACATTAGCTAAATCTGAGAGTTCAGGAGTTTTAGGGGCTATAAAGTCACTTCCTAGAGCACTCAGTAGTATAAGTTGGCTGGAATTTGCTTTGGCGGCATTGACCATTTTTATTATTTATGGCTTTAAACGTATAACAACGGTCGTGCCGAGTACTTTGGTGGCACTGTTGGTTGTTTCGGCAGGAGCTTATTTCTTAAATCTTGAATATCGTCCTATTGAGCAGATACCAGGTGGTTTTCCAATACCTAACCTTGATATGTTCGCAAGTTTCAGTATAGGAAAAATTTCCCCCTATGTGTTCAGTGCAATAACATTGGCGTTTTTAGGGGCAATCGACTCGCTATTAACCTCTGTTGTGGCAGATAACATGACTAAGACTAAGCACAAACCCAATAAAGAGTTGGTTGGACAAGGTATTGGTAATAGTGTTGCTGCTATTTTTGGTGGTATTCCAGGTGCGGGAGCAACCATTCGTACCGTTGTAAATATTAAGTCTGGGGGTACAACACGACTTTCAGGTATGATTGCTGCAATATTGCTTTTAGTGATATTATTAGCATTAGGGCCGGTTGCATCACAAATTCCGGCAGCTGTATTGGCGGGTATATTAATTACCGTTGGTATAGGTGTAATGGATTATAAAGGATTGAAAGCAATCCCTAAGATGCAGAAAAGTGAAATTGCTGTGATGATGGTAGTTTTAATACTATCTGTATTTTGGAATTTAGTATATGCAGTAGGTATTGGCCTTATTTTGGCTTCCATAATTTTTATGAAGAAAATGGGAGACCTTACGGCCGATCAATCGAAAGTAGTACAGTTAGACAACGCAGACGAGTTAGCTTTACCTTGGAAAGATGAGATAGAATTTCCAAATAAATTTCGTGAAGAGGTATTTATCAAAAGACTGGAAGGACCATTGTTTTTTGGTTATACGTCAGACTTCCAACTTTTATCAGAGCAAATTCCAAATACAGCTAAACATGTTGTAATCCGTATGGGGAAAGTGCCATATATGGATCAATCTGGTTTATATGCTATGGAAGAGGTATTACTGGAACTACGTAGAAAGAAAATCAAAATCATTTTCGAGCAATTGCAAATGCAACCGCGTATTATGATGGAGAATATCGATATTATTCCAGACTTAGTACCTAAGGATCGAATTTTCGATGACTTTAAAGAAACGATAGTCTACATTAAAAATAATGTAGAAGATGAAGTTTAATTTTCAAAAGCCTCGCGAAAGCGGGGCTTTTTTATGATTGCTGTATAAGCGTATCAGATTCTTTTTCTTTTATTTCAGGTTCTGGGTCAATACGTTCTTCTTCATTTCTGAAATCGTCCACTTCCCTTAAAATATGAGGAAGCACTAAAGGTGCTAAAGATGCTACTGGAGGGTATAAAATAGATTCACTGCGTTGTTCTTCTGAAACAATGGTATAGCTTTCCGAAGCATTTACAAACATAAAGATTACACTCACTATAAAAGCATATTTCAACACACTAAAAACAGCTCCCAAAAGTTTGTTTACAACTCCTAAAGCAGCAAAATCGGCCACTTTGGTCAATAGCTTCCCGGCAAGCGAAATAACAAAAACAATGATTAAAAATGTAACAGCAAAAGCTGCTAAATTGGTGGTTTGTGTACCCCAATCAAATCGCTCTGTGAGAAAATCGGCAGCATAATGCGAAAAGTAAATCGCGCCATACACCCCGGCAACAAGACCAATTAAGGAAGCCAGCGTGACAAACAGCCCTTTTTTAAAGCCCAGATAAAAAGCGATGAGCAAAATAACGCCGAGAATAATGTCGATTGTGACCATACTATAAGTTTGAAGTAAATATACTATTTCTTAAAATATTGGGTAATGCAAACTGTGTTTTTACGCTTTTTCAGTTTGCCTTTTGGTATTTTAAAGACGTATCTTTGTACCTATAATTTATGGCAAGAGACGAACAATTAAAACAACAATGGGAAGCGGTGGTTAAGTTATTGAGCGACCGTTTTGCCGATGGCGAGCAACTAGATTTAGATGCGATTATTTATTTAATTGGTGTACAAGAATTAGGACAATTGCACAGGCGGTTTAAAAAAGATGACAAAATAAACCTGATGCACATCGCTATTTGCAGGTTGTTAGAACCTTTTGGTTATTATGAATTTGAATATTTTGACGACCAAGGTTGGCCGCATTATAAAACATTAGAACAATTACCACCGTTAAAGGCAGGTGAACAAAGTGTATTAATGAAAGAAGCCATTGTGCAGTATTTCCTTGAAAAGGAAGTGATTGAATAGCCAATAATTTATGTAATTTTGCCATCCACAAGAATATGGGTATGCTAGATAAAATTAAAGAACATATTGCCGAAGTTGAAGCGTTTAATACAACTTCAAAAGACGAAGTAGAGAAATTTCGAATAAAATATCTTGGTAAAAAAGGGTTGTTGAACGACTTTTTTGCTGAATTCAAAAATGTTCCTAACGAACAAAAAAAGGAATTTGGGCAGACGATTAATACACTTAAAAATGCGGCTCAAGAAAAAGTAGATGCTATAAAGGCAACTTTAGAAGCGAAAGAAGAGATTAAAGGTGTGTATGGCGATCTTTCTCGTCCAGGTGAACCGATTGAACTAGGTTCGCGCCACCCCATTTCAATTGTAAAAAATAAAATTACGGAGATATTTTCACGCATTGGGTTTAATGTATCTGAAGGACCCGAGATTGAAGACGATTGGCACAACTTTACAGCTTTAAATTTACCCGAATACCACCCAGCTCGGGATATGCAGGATACCTTTTTTGTGCAGACCGATCCCGATATTATGTTGCGTACACATACCTCGACCGTTCAAGTTCGGTATATGGAAAATAATAAGCCGCCTATTCGTACTATCTCACCAGGGCGTGTATATAGAAATGAAGCTATTTCGGCACGATCACATTGCTTTTTTCATCAAGTAGAAGGATTGTATGTTGATAAAGGCGTAAGCTTTGCAGATTTGAAACAAACGCTTCAATATTTCACTACGGAATTGTTCGGAAAATCTAAAATACGTTTGCGTCCTTCATACTTTCCATTTACCGAGCCAAGTGCCGAAGTAGACGTTTATTGGGGTCTGGAAACCGAAACCGATTACAAAATGACCAAAGGTACTGGCTGGTTAGAAATCATGGGTTGTGGTATGGTAGATCCCAACGTTCTTGAAAACTGCGGAATAGATTCTGAAGAGTATTCAGGTTTTGCATTTGGAATGGGGATCGATCGTATTGCTTTATTACTGCACCAAATTCCGGACATTCGTATGTTAAGTGAAAATGATATTCGCTTTTTAAAACAGTTTAAAAGCGTATTATGAAAAAGCAGCTAATAGTTGGTCTTTTAATTGTCGCACTTTTAGTGGTTGCTTTTCTAACCTTTGTAATAGCTGCCATAAAAATTGTTGTTGGCAGTATTTTCCTAGGGATATTTGCTTTGGCTTTATTGGGAATGTGGATTTCTTGGAAAATAAAGAAGGATTAACATACTATGCGAAAAGATATAAAAATCCCGGAAGTTAAAAACGTTTACATAGCCGCTGTAAATGAATTTAATGAAGACTTTAAAACCTACGATTGGAACGCTTACATCATCAATGATAACGATAAACCCTTAGAGACCGTCATCATTGTGTCACAAGGTTACGACACTGAAAAAATGACCGCTCCGATGCGGAAAACAATCCAACTATTACCGGCTAAAGGTTACGCTAAAATTGAATTTTTGGAAGAAAATGTCTTGAAGGTGAACAACTTTTTTACCATTACTTATTTTATTGGCGACAAGCTCTATGACAAACGTTTCGAACTTCCCGCCAATGCCGCTATTGATGATAATGCGGTTTCACTTCCTGTGATGAAAAAGGATGGAGTTTTGGCAAGGTAATTAATAAAAACATTTGGGAATTATAAATCTTTTTGCCAAAAAAGAAAGCTTAAGTTAATTCTATTCTACAGAAAAATCCATGTAATAAGTTTCATCATCTATTTTGATAAAGGTTACATTGGTTCGACCATATTTAATGAGATCTTCTTTCCAAATTGGTGCCCCAGAAGAAAGTTTCATTCTCATCCGAAAATACTCTCCTAAATGGGCATTGTTTAAGGTTGTTTCAATAGCTTGTCCCCCGTATTTCTCTTTTTGTGCTCTGACACAAAGCAAAGACTTAAAATCATCCGTTAATACAGTAAACTGTGCTGGACGTTTTGGAAAAAAATTACTTTTATATATCTCAGGTGTTAACTGAATATAAGCTTGATTGGGATTTCTGCCTTTTCTTTGTCCCCAGTTTAAGCCTCCTTTTTTTTGAACCTCATCTAATTGCAAACTGTATAATGGCACACTGACTGTCTCTTGATATGATTCTGTTACGGAGTCATTAACTTCATCATTATCTAAGGCTTTAAAATTATTATAATAGTTTTTGTCGCTTAAAATCTTTACGTGCTCTTCGATTTCTGAATGAGAAATATCAATAGTGTCTTTTTCGATATCGAGATAATAGTCAATTAGGTTTTTATTCTCGGAAATACACATTAATTCTCTTTGCTTAGTGGAAAAAGCCAATTGGGAATAATTCGCCGAACCAATATATGCAGAATGAAATTTTGTAGATTGGAACCAAAGGAACAATTTTGTATGAACCGGTGCTTTTTGATATAAATAATTACATGAAAAATTATTTTTGAATTTTTCACTTTCTAAAATATCTTTAAATGCCAAATGATTGCTGATCGCAATACCGTCTTTAGGGACCATTCCAATTGTTAAGTCTATTTTGAGTTTATTATTTTTGCGTAGGGCTTCTTCTAAGTGTCTTGAAGCCATTGATGCTGATGCATAACCAGAAATAATTTTTAATTGGTCGGCACCTTCATCTATAGGGTTCAGAAGAACTTCTTTAAATAAATTTTTGTAAATCATTCTATGCGGTTTCTTCAAATATTCGATTTAGACCAAAATTTTCAGCTAAATTATACTGTGTCAAATGCTCTTTACTTATTAAGGATGTATATGAAGTAGGAATCGAAGGATAATCAATGTTTGCAAAAGATTTTAAAACAGCTTCGAAAATTATTTTAGCACCGCGAGAAGGTACTGCCATGCCTATTTGTTTTCTGACGCTTCCTTTGCTTCCGTGAAATTTAAAATTATCGGGGAATGTTTGTAATCTTGCTCTCTCACGGTTGGTAAGTGCACGGTTTTCTTCCCAATGATAAACGTGTGTTCCACCACCACCGCTACCAGTAACAGTATATGAAGGTTTATTAGGATCTAATCGCTTATATATCTGACTAATTTTTGCCCCTTTTACGTTTAACTGGAGATGTTTAGGTATAGTTGCAGTAAATGCGTTTTCTCCAGGCTTAATATATGATAATCTTTTTTTTACTGTTTCCGACTGTTTGGTATACTCATGGTTATAAGCATCTTCAGGGATTGGAGGGTTTTCAATAGCGTTTCTTGATGTGTTGTCTATAGCAGAATATATTTCTGGTGATGGAACCCTAAAAGTTACATTCAAATCATTCCTAATCCCAATAATTATTATTCGATGTCTTGCTTGTGGTATACCGTATTCCTCAAATTTATAAAGATGTGGATAAATTGAGTAACCTTCGGCATGAAATTCATTTAATATTTTTCCAAAAGCATCACCATCATTAGAGTTTTTTAAACCTCCAACGTTCTCCGCTAAAAACCATTGAGGGCGGAACTCATTTACAGCTTTTACACAGTAACTATATAAAGGCCCATAGGCACCATCCATGCCTTTTTGCTCTCCAACAATACTAAAATCATTGCATGGAAAGCCAAAGCTGAGCGCATCGACTTCAGATAATTGTAATAACCTGTCAAAATTTATCTTTCTTATATCGGCACAAACTACTGTTCTTTCTTCGTCGGCTATGTTATTTCTATAGGTTTCACAAGTATCCCTATCATAATCAGTAGCCCATGCGTGTCTAATTCCAAAGTCAGGATTTTCAATTTGACTTTGAATACCTGCTAAGCCTAGGCCGCCTGGACCACAAAATAATTCTCCTAATCGAAAAATGGGCATAATATTTTATTTAAAATTATAAAACAATATAGAAAATTAATTTGGAAATATTCCAAGTTATAATATATTTATTAAATAAATATAAACATTTTTAAAGTTAGTTTTAGTGCGGTAATTAATCCAACTTATCAGTCAACTTGATAAATACTTTTTTAGGATCTTTCCCTTCATATAAAATATTGTACACCGCAGTTATAATAGGGGTTTTGGCTTTTTTCTTTCCTTTTGCTTGGTTGAGGCTATAAGCACTTTTAGTAGCGTAATAGCCTTCTGCAATCATATTCATTTCCATTTGGGCACTTTTTACGGTGTAACCTTTTCCAATCATATTCCCGAACATCCTATTCCTACTAAATACTGAATAGCCCGTAACTAATAAATCTCCTAAATAAGCAGAGTCATTTATGTTACGTTTCATTTTATGAACCTTTTTCACATACTTTTTCATTTCGCGAATGGCATTGCTCATCAACACACTTTGAAAGTTGTCTCCATACCCTAAACCATGTGCAATTCCGGCTGCAATAGCATAAATGTTTTTAAGCATTGCGGCATATTCGGTACCCATTACATCATCGCTGGTGGTGCATTTTATATAATCGCTGGATAATATATCTGCTACTAATTTGGCTTTTTCTTCATCGGCGCAAGCAATGGTTAAATAAGACAAACGTTCCAAAGCTACTTCCTCTGCATGACAAGGACCCGAAATAACACCGATATTATTGAAGGCCACATTATAATGGGTGTTAAAGTGATCTCCAACAATCAAACTGGTTTCAGGGACAATACCTTTAATGGCTGAAAAAACAACCTTGTTCTCAAGCGAAACAGTTACTTTTTTAAGCTCTGTTTCAACAAAAGCAGAAGGAATAACAAATATTAGATAATCTGCATATTCCACCATTTCATTGATGTCGTTGCTCAATTTAAGTTGCGAGACTTTAAACTCTACAGAGCTTAAGTAATTTGGGTTATGATCTTCTTTTTTAATATGCTCTAATGCATAAGAATTTCGCATATACCACCCCACTTCATCTAGGTTTTCACATAACATTTTTACAATAGCAGTTGCCCAGCTTCCGCCTCCAAAAACGGCAAATTTTGGTGTTTCTGTCATAACGCTCTTTTCATTTATATCAAAAATAAACAATTATTAAGAAGACTAGCAGTAAAGTAGATGTTTAGAGTTTTCAAAAGGAAAAAACATATTTAACTGAATTGAAAAATCAAGCTTAAATAACTAAAAAACAGTGTTTTATGATTTTGGCACGTCTTTTGAAATTTCAACCATAGAATTATAAAATAAAAAGATATGAAGTCATGTAAATTTTTACTCGCATTAAGTTTAGTAGCTATCTTTTTTACCTCGTGTACTGTTGAAACCGTTGTTGAAGAAGAATATATAGACCCGGCGCCATCTATTACATTGGCTCAATTAGTGTCTTCGTATGAGTTGTGGTATGTTGATATTAACAAAACAACAGGAAACGGTCACATTCCTTTTTTACAAAAGGCTTTTACCATTTCTTTTCGAAACGGGACAGTTTCGGCAAATAATAATTTAGTCGGGATTGGAGACCAAGGATATGGTTATGGTATTGAAGTAGGATATTATGATACGTTCGATTTTGAATTAGATATTTCACACGATATTGATGGACTTTACACTTTTGAAGTTACCCAGTTAAGCGATAATACAATTGAACTGTACAACAGGTATTATAATACAAGCTATGTTTTGGTAGGGTATCAGCGTAGTAACTTTAATTACAATAAACTGTTTTACGAGAATATCCATTATTTTTTACAGGAATATGTTACTTGGGAAAAGACCTTTACCAGCGAATATGGGAATTTGAATGAATTTGACAACGAAACTTTTGTTCAGTTTTTACCTGGTGGTGGCGATGGAAATTTCCGAAGCTCACAAGATGAATATGGAACGGATATTTATAACATTTACTGGGATTACACAGGTATTTATAATGTAGACAATGTCCCTAATGACCCGTATTTAAAATATTTAACATTGGATTATGATTACTTGGGCAATGAATACTTTGAACTTTCCGTTGTAAATGACAGTACGATAGAACTCTTTCATTCAGATTCTGGAACGCTGTACCGTTTTAAAGGAAGAGGCTATATTCAGTATAAAAATAACGAAGGAAAACTACGATTATCAAATGCTGAAATTGAAAAACAAATGAAGAAAATAAGTAAATTCTAAATATATAAACCCTTTTTTTGGTTGGTTAGTAGAAGCCGTCCTACACTGCTTAGTTTAGTCAGTTGGGGCGGTTTCTCGTTTTAAAGAAATCTACTTATAAAAATTCATTTCGTCCAAATATTTCCATACATCGTGTGGCAACATAGGACGAATATTCACACCCGATTGTATCCCTTTTCTTATAAAAGTAGAAGAGAGTTCCATAATTGGGGCGTCTACTTTTGTGATTTTTGGATGACCGTCAAACTGAGTTTCAACAGTCCCTTCAGAAATTCTAGGATATACATAAATAGAATAACGCTCTAAAATAACTTCATAGTTTTTCCACTTATGAAGGCTTTTCAAATTGTCTTCGCCCATTATTAGGGAAAATAACTTTTCAGGATACTTTTCCTCTAGATGTGCTAATGTGTTTGTAGTATAATTAGGTTGTGGAAGATCAAACTCAATATTGCTGGCTTTAAGTTTTGGATAGTCTTCCAGCGCAATACGCACCATAGCCAAACGGTGATGGTCCTCTAAAAGTGTTTTTTTCTTTTTGTGCGGATTGTGTGGCGTTACTACCATCCAGATTTCATCTAGATCACTATTTTCAACTAAGTGGTTGGCAATAATAAGATGACCAACGTGAATAGGATTAAATGTTCCAAAATAAAGCCCTATTTTTTTTGCTGCAACCATTTACTCTTCTTCTTGTTCTGGGTGACCATTTTTTATGAAACTTGTCACTAATTCTTTCGCTTCGTTTAAAGCGGTATCCAAATCTTTATTTTTAATAATATTGTCAAATTGCGGCGCGGTAGCTAACTCAACTGAAGCTTTTGCAATACGCATATTAATACGTTCATCACTTTCAGTTTTTCGCTTTTTAAGCCTTCGTTTTAATTCATCCACACTTGGTGGTTTTACAAACACGGCTAAGGTTTTATCTGGATATTTCTTTTTTATCCGAAGTCCGCCAACCACATCTATATCAAAAATTACATTTTTACCTTGTGCCCAAATGCGTTCTATTTCAGATTTTAATGTTCCGTAGAAATTATCGCGATATACTTCTTCCCACTCTAAAAAATCACCGTTTTTAATGTGTTGTTTAAAGTCTTTTAGACTGATGAAATAGTAGTCTTTACCGTGTTTTTCATCACCTCTTGGCTCTCGGGAAGTACACGATATTGAGAAGTCTAAATTTAATTCTTCTTGAGCAAGCAAATATTGTACAATCGTTGTTTTACCACTTCCAGACGGTGCCGAAAAAACAAATAATTTCCCTCCTTCCATTACAAAACGTTTAAGGCTTGTTCCTTTATTTTTTCCAGTTCATCTTTCATTTGAACCACTACTTGTTGCATAGGGGCAAAGTTGGCTTTACTACCAATAGTGTTGATTTCGCGCCCAATTTCTTGAGAGATAAACCCTAGTTTTTTTCCGTTACTGGCTTTGCTTTGTAACGTTTCAGAAAAATAAGACAAGTGGTTGCTTAAACGCACTTGCTCTTCGGTGATGTCATATTTTTCGAGGTAATAAACGAGTTCTTGCTCAAAACGATTTTCATCTACTGTTTCTTTTAGGTCGCTTACAGCTTTAGTTAAGCGCTCTTTCACATTGTCCATACGTTGTGGGTCGAGCTTCATAACTTCGTCTAACAAGGAAGAAATGTTGTTAATGCGTTTTTGAAAATCGGCTTCCAATGCTTTTCCTTCATCGGTACGATATTGGTTGATGGACTGTAATGCTTCGTCAACCGCTTCAATTATTTTGTTGTATTCGGTCTCATCAATTTCGTCGCGTTCTGTTTGTAACGCGTCGGGAAAACGAACCGCCATTTTCATTAACTCAACAGGATTGCCATCGGTGATATGAGCCAATTGCTTCATGTATTGTTTAACAGCTGCTTCGTTGATGACGGTAGAGGTTTCCTCACCAGTTTGCTCAACATAAAGGTTGAAATCTACTTTTCCACGAGAAAGAGATTTCGAAATACGTTTACGAATATCTAATTCCTTTTCACGATAAGCTGAAGGAACCCTCGCATTTACGTCAAGGTTTTTACTGTTTAACGATTTTATTTCAACCGTAATTTTTTTGGAAGGCAATTGCACTAGGCTTTTACCATAACCGGTCATCGACTGGATCATATTTTCAATTTAATGGTTGCAAAGGTAGTAAATTAGAATATAGTAGCTTGTAAAATAGAATAGCATTGCCAAAGCGGTTTCTTATTCTTTATTATTTAAAAAAGAAGTTGCTCTTTTTTCACTGTAGTATTCTGCATTTGTTTGATGAAACCCTACATGACCACCATACTCAGGGGTTTCTAAATAGATGTTTTCTGAAGTCTTTGCAAATGAAAACGGGTAGCTTTCTTCAGTTAAAAACGAGTCATTTTTTGCGTTTAAAATCAAGACAGGAATGCTAATATTTGGTAAAAACTGACCACTACTATTTTGTTTGTAATAATCGTAAGCATCTTTGAAGCCGTGTGCCGGAGCGGTGTATAAATTGTCAAAATCTAACAAGGACTTTATTTGTTTTAAATCTGAAGCGCTCATTTTTTCAGGGAATTGTTGCACTTTGATTTTTAATTTCTTTCGAAGATTGTGTAAAAAGGAAGTTCGATACACCCAGTTATCAAAATTTGAAAGCGATTCTAATGTTCCCTTTAAATTTAAAGGTGTTGAAATGGCAACGGCTCTTTCTATTTCCTCAGGAAGTGTGTTTCGTTCACCTAAATATTTCAGCATTAAATTTCCCCCTAAACTGAAGCCAATTAATGATACGGTGTTATATTTTTCTTTCTTCAGAAGAAAATCCACAACGGCTTGTAAATCTTCCGTTTTTCCGGCATTGTATGAAGAAAACAACTTGTTTGGTTCGCCACTACAACCCCTAAAATTAACAGCCACGGCATCCCAGCCTTCTTTGGTTAAACTTTTTGCCTGCCCTTTTATATAACGGCGCTGTGCATTTCCTTCTAACCCGTGCAGAATAATTGCCACTTTTGAAGATTTATTTTTTGCATAGGAAAAATCAATATCTAAAAAATCACCATCTTCAAGATCTAAGCGTTCACGATGCTGCTTTATTTTAGGAACAGGGCGCAACTTAGCTGAATAAATTGTGGCAACATGCCCATTTTTAAAAATACCGCTAGGGGAGTAAGTAGATTCAATTAGTGGCATAAATAGGCTTGTTTTAATTACAAAAGTACCTAATTCTTAATTTGTAGTTAATGTATGTGTGCTTTTTTGTATTTAAGATACCAATCGGTATCTTTGTGGTATGAGAAATGCACAGGCAACAAAAAACACGATCATTAATGAAAGTGCGAACCTGTTTAATACACAAGGGTACAAAGCGACATCAATTAGTGATATTACCAAGGCTACGGGCTTGACCAAAGGGGCAATTTATCGTCATTTTGAAAACAAGCAAGACTTAGAGAAGCATGCATTACAACGGTTGTCTAAGGTGATGTTTGGCGAAATAGGGACTACCATTAAAGAGGCGAAAACCTTCACAAGTAAAATGGAGGCTATTTTTTCTTTTTTTGAAAATTATATGAGCACACCTTTGTATGAAGGCGGTTGTCCCGTAATGAATGCAGCTGTAGAAGCAGACGACGCCAACCCTGTTTTACGCGAACAAGCCTGCGCTATGCTACAACAGTTTAAAGATGCTGTATCTACGTTAATTATAAACGGAATTAAGAACAATCAAGTTAAACCTGATACACATGTTGCTTTTTATAGCACCATTTTTATAGCTACGTTAGAGGGTGGTATTATGATGAGCCGTTTAGAGCGAGACAAAAAAGCGATTACACATACCATTGCTCATCTACGAAATATGGTTACTGAAATCTCAATATAAACAGTTGTTGATTTTTCAAATTTAAAAATTGAATGAAAAAGTTACTTACCAAATTAACAGGAAAATACTTAAACGCAACGGCACCTTTATTCCCTAAACTGAATAGGGAGCAGGCATTTAAATTGTTGTGCAAAGTGCAGCCTGTACCTATTTCAAAAGAAGGTTACGATTTTTTTAGCACCGCTGAAACATCCTACATTGAAGTGCCACAAGCTTCCATTGCGGTGCATAAATGGGGTGAAGGATCTAAAAAAGTACTTTTTTTACACGGGTGGATGAGCCACTCAAAAAGATGGCAACCTTATATAGACAAATTAGATACTTCAGAATATACAATCTACTCATTAGATGCGCCAGCACACGGTCTTTCCAAGGGAAAAGTGATGAATATTGAAATGTACCGTAAAGCCACCGAAGATATTATTCTGAAAATTGGTGGAGTGGATCATTTAATATGTCATTCGTTAGGAAGTTTGGTAGGGGCTTATACATTTTTAGCAAATAAAGAAATTCCCGTTAAAGATTACGTAATTATGGGAGCTCCGTCTGGGATGGATGCTATTTTCGGATTTTTTAAGGATACGCTTCAGCTTTCAAACAGAACCATTGATAATTTGGGAATCAAAGTAGATTCAGTATTGAAAATTCCAGCTTCAAATCTGAATTTAGGTAATTTTTTTAAACAAGTGGAAGAACCTGTTTTTATCGTTCATGAAGAATCTGATGTCGTTACGCCGGTTTCAGAAATAAAAAAAGCTGCTGAAAACAGCACAAACAATATTAAAGCGTGGTTTACAACGGGTCAAGATCATAATCTTACCAAAACAGAAACAGTTGTAACCATTATAAACCATATTACAAATACACATAAAAATAAAGAAGAACTATGTACATAAAAGAATTTGAAATTCGATGGTCCGATGTTGACGCCAACCGTCATTTGCGTAATAGCGCTTATATAGACTATATGAGTCACACCCGGATGAGTTATTTTGGTGAAAAAGGCTTTGGGCAACAACATTTAGCCGAAATGAACCTTGGTCCGGTCGCATTATATGAACGCATGTATTATTTTAAAGAAGCATTTCCAGGCAAACCGTTACGTGTTTCCCTGCAATTAAAAGGTCTTTCTGAAAAAGGTACTTTTTTTGAATTCCGACACAATTTTTATGATGAAAAAGGGCGAAATTTAGGCCGTTGCGAAATGTTGGGTGCCTGGATCGATCTTAAAGAGAGAAAACTAGTTCCATTACCGGAGGAGTTTTATAGCTTTTTAGATGGAATAGATAAAACCGAAGATTTTAAAATACTATCTAAAGAAGACACTAGAAAACACGGCCAGTTCCCAGAAGATTTAAAGCAATAACTTATATGGTGGTTGAGTAACCCTAATAAATATTGGGATTATTCAACCACTTACTTAATTTTAAATAGAAACACTTCTATATTTGAATGGTTCGAAAACGAAGAGATTCTACTCTTCGTCATAAAAAAACTGTTCCTTCACAATTTTCCCATCTTTAACTTCGTAAACACCAATTTCTGACATTTGGCTGCGCTGTCCACTCGGTTTATGGGTAGTATCCATTTCGTGGCGAACACTAAACCAATTTTCTGCAACAATAGGTTCGCTGGTATGACGGCTGTGTACTTCGAAATTTTCTTGCCACCATTCTCCTTTTTTGGCAACTTCATCCATTCCATTAGCTACAGGGTTATCACCAGTAGGTTCAATACTCACAATATTTGGACTGTACAATTCTTGATAACAGCGTTCTTCTTGATCACTATTACACCAATTTACTAGGTTTTCTGCAATTTCTTTTGTGTTCATAATGGTAAGTTTTTTGTTTATTTAAAGATAGTGAAAAAACATATTGGCTTAACATTCAAAAAATTACAAAATTGTTAAGGTTGCTGTTTAAAAGTATACCCTAATACTTTTGAAATATTAGTTGAGGTTACTTTTTTATAAACGGTGTTTTCTTTTTTTTCGGAATAAGAAGGTGGCTCTAAGTTTAACTCTTTTGCTTTTTGGGTATAATAGTCCTTTTTTGTAGGATGAAAAGGCGCCACAGCATTAAAAATATGCCCAAACGCATCTTGTTTTATAATTTCTGAAAGAATCCCGATACAATCTTCTCTGTGGATAAGATTAACAGGTGCATTACCATTGTTTAACCCTTTTCTACCGGCTAGATATTTCACAGGTTGTCTTGTGCCCCCTATTAAACCTCCAAACCGAACAAGGGTTGTTTGCAATGCTTCAGAAGTAAAAAACAGCTTCTCTACTTTAATTAATTGTTTGGCTGCATCATTTTCAGCAATTGGAAGATCCTTTTCGGTTACGGTGCTTTGCTTGTAACTATAAACAGATGTGCTACTTACAAGAACCACTTTTTGTACGGCGGTTTTTTGTATTTCAGTTAAAAAGTGTGTCATTTTAGCAACGTGATCTGCACCCGTATTTCTTCGTAAACCTGGTGGAATCATTATAACTAAACAATCTACATTTTTTAAAAGTGCATCAACTTCACCAGATACTCCATTTTCTGAAATTTCAACAGGAAAAGCTTGTATTCCATTACGTTGCATAGCTCCTGCTTTTTCAATGCTCGTAACAGAACCTTTAACTTGAAATCCTAAGCTTTGTAGGTGTCTGGAAAAAGGGTAGCCTAACCAACCTAAGCCTGCAATTGCTATTGTTTTAATCATATATTATTGTACTTTTTCAGGTAAAGTTTGTATTGAATCTTGTTCTTTTTTGGGTAGATTTTCAGGAATGAAACTTTGTTTTATAGCTACTGCATCGGTAACTACAAAAGGTTTTGGCATCATGTCTTTGGGACGTTTACTGATACTGAATTTTTCATTTTCCATTAAATCATACGAAAATTCTAAAGCTGTAAATGATATTGCATTCTTCATTTCGGTTGTATATGAAACTTCCAAGGGCTCATTTTTGTTTACCCAATATCGAAGTAATAAATCGCTTTTTCGGTTTCCGTAAGCAAATCCCGTACTATCTTTTTGTACTTGTTGATCATTAAATGAAAGTGAGTTAAATGTAGCTTCTGTATTTGCGTACAAATTTAATTGGTTGATGTTTCGCCTTGGGGCAATGGTAAACGTTATTTTTTTTAGGTTATTTATAATTGTGTCTTTCTTCAGAATAATTTCAAAAGGCGCAATATTTTTTTTAGGTGCTTTTGCAGCGTATGTATATCCAGTACTATATTTACTGCCCGAGGCACTTAATATTTCTGAAGGGACTTCAGTAGGATTTTCTCCTAAATACCCTCTGGTCCAATCATCTAAAATGTTATCGTAGGTAAGCCAATACGACTTTTCAGTATCGGCATCTTGATAAAAGACTAAACTGTTGGGTTTTTGGCGGGTTTCAGAAAAATCACTCGTTAAATGTGCTTTGATGAAAAATCCAAATGCAAACAGAAAGCAAAGAATAGATAGCATTTTTTTCCAACTATAAAAACCAAATACAGGTAACAATAAACCAAATAATAAAACAGTAAACACACAACTTATCACGACCATTTCTGACCCCAAACCAACTGGAAAAAACTGAATAAGTGGTGAAAAGAAAAACAAGGCGGGTGCGGCCAATAAGGCCATCAATATTAAATTGGGTTTCTTTTGTTTTATAAGCACCCAAAATGATAATAACCCAAAGAAAACAGGTATTATAAAATAAGCGGCACCTTTTAAAATTACAAATACAGCTACATTTACAAGTATCCAAAAAATAAGGGGTGCAACATATACCGAAGCTACTTGTTCCCTGTTTGCAAACCGTCTGTACAAATAGAATGTGATGGAAAGTGTAAGAAAAACAAAAAAGGCAACATAAGCATGCCCATTATATTTAAAGCCATGCTGAACTTCATTGTATTGTGGATACAAGGCGAGCAGTAATTTCCATCCAAAAAAACCGATAACCCCACAAATAACCAATGACAATAAAAATGGGACGAAGCCTTTGGCAATTCCTTTACCTGTTATTTTTTCTTTTTTGAAACCGTAGAAAACAAGAATTCCAAATAAGACAGTGGCGACCAACAATAATGGTAAGATCCACAAGAATGGAAATGAGATCATTTTTAAAAAAGGAAAGTTTACGTACACATATTCTTCATCAGATTTTAAGTTAGTTAAATCGGCATCGGCAAAATAGTGCAGTAACGGTAAGAGATAACTTCCTTGATGTTGTAATGTTTCTATATCTAGATTTTCAATGGTATCGTTGGCAGTATGATAGTCAAAATGATCGTCTATAAACGCGAAAAAATAACTGGGAATATCGCCGTCTTCTCTAAATATGGTAGAATCCGTATCATTTGGCAACATTTTATAAACGCTGTACATTAAAGATGAAGCAACAGGGTAGTCAGGGTTTGCTTCAATAAAAGTTTTAACTAATTTTTCGTTTCCACCGTTGGTTTCCAAAATCATATTGCTGGGGCCACCACTTCCGCGGGCTTCAAAATTGAGTACGAGTCCTACATCATCTGCCCAAGGATGTTCATTTACAAAAAGCTTGGCGCCATCCAGGCCAATTTCTTCAGCATCGGTAAAGAGTATAATGATATCATTTTTAGGCTTTTTCTCACTAGCTTTATAAGCACGTAGCGTTTCTAAAATTGTTACAATACCACTACCGGCATCGCTAGCTCCAGGTGATGGAACCAACGCACTATCGTAGTGCGAAAGCAATAAAAGAGCTTTGCCACTTCCAGTTCCTTCCATACGAGCTACAATATTTATAGGACGGTTCATGGTTCTACTTTGTGTGCTATAAACAAATCCCTCTTGGGTCTGTGTTTGTAACCCTAACTTTTCTAACTCAGCAGTTAAATAATTTCTAACATTCCCGTGTTCTCGTGAACCGTGATAATGTGGTTTTTGAGCTATATTCTGAAGTTTTTCAAGTGCGCGTTCGGTTGAAAATTCGGTTTTTGCAATATTTTTTGAAGTGCCTTTTCTAGGCATCAAGCTATAAAAAGAATAATAAATTAATCCTAAAATGATCAAGAGGGAAAGAACGGTGCTTATTCGTTTCATTTAGTTGGTTTTTTTGGTGTTCTAAAAGTACAATTTTTAATGGGATTGCCTTTTTTCTAGAAAAAACATAAAAGAGCATGTTATAAAAATGACTATCTTTAGGAAAGCTAAAAAACTAAGAATATGGGAATTAAAAGTTATATAGGAAAGCGAGCAAAACCAAAAAAAGGTTCTACCGAAAATATAAAAGTATCAGATTATATGAGTAGAAACCTTATAACATTTAAACCAGAACAAACGGTATTGGAGGTAATGAACACGCTCATTAAAAAGAAAATTTCTGGTGGTCCTGTGGTAAATGACAATCACGAATTGGTGGGTATTATAAGTGAAGGTGATTGTATTAAAGAAATAAGTAATAGCCGCTATTACAACCACCCAATGGAAGATATTAAGGTTGAAGACTATATGATTAAAGAAGTAGATACCATTGACGGTGACATGAACCTGTTTGATGCTGCCGAAAAATTTTTAACAGCCAAAAGAAGAAGATTTCCCATCTGCGAAAATGGAAAATTGGTAGGGTTGATAAGTCAAAAAGATGTTTTAAAAGCTGCGTTGGAATTAAAGGGAAATAACTGGAAGTAACTACATGCTCAGTTCTGTCTTCACCAACAAATACCAATCGTCTTCAAGCGGTAAATAACCTTGGTCGTACACATAAAAATAAACTGTTCCTACTTTGGTAACATATTGACCAGTAAAAAACTGAAAGTTAAATCCGTTTTTTTGCAGGGTTTGTTTTTTTACTTTGGTTTTATCTTTAGTGTTCAGTTTTTCGAGGATGCGATAGTTTTTCCGAAGCCGATTATTAATATTCCGAACTAAATTTTTACTATCCTTGTTCAGTGAATTGTTATGGGCATTTCGGCAAGCATCACTACAAAACTTTTTATCTGCTCTACCAATTATTTTATCACCACATTCAGGGCAAGCTCTTTCCATTTTTATTTATAATCTATATGTCCCCAATTTTTACCAGACTTTATACGGTATAATTGCATTTCTGAAATACCAAATTGTTTAGCAATTAACCGTAGTCGTGTTCTACGATTGGGGTCGAATATTTTCTTTTTTAACAATCTAACCTTCTCAGGCGTAAGCTTAGCATATTTTGGTTTTAATAAAGCCTCTTTTTTAGCTCGTATTACTGCTGGGTTATTTTTATTGTGTTCAGTAAGCTCCTTGCGGTTAGTGTATTGTAAATTATCAATATGGTTGTTTGCTTTGTTATAGTCTTTATGTATTACCAAATTTTTTCCTTCTATTTCTTCTAAAAAAAGTTGGGCAACAGCTCGATGTATATAAATTAAACTGGTTTTGCCGTTTTTTTTAAGTGTTGAAAAAACTTCATACCCATTTAATATATAGGTTTTTAGAAATTCTCCCTCAGGATTATTTTTGTAATGCTTTACTCTTCCGTAGTTCGAAATATCAAATAAATCACTTCTACGCCATGAGGGATCGGAAAATTTTTTCCAAACCTCTCCTTTTAAATTTGGTATCATTTTAGGGGGAGTTTATATCAAATATAGTAAAAATTACTTTTTGGAATATAAATTTATTGATTTTCAGGGGTTTTATCTTCTTTGGAAGGTAAATTAAAGCGGTAAATAGCCTCAATTTTTGCAAAAAAACCACCGTTCATTTCTGGGTTTAATTGCGTACGATCATCGCCAAAACTAAAGGCTGAAAGTCCTAAATCGATAGTTTCACCATCTGCATAAACCTCATAGTTATTGCTGGAATAGCCTAGTTTTGTTCGTAGTAAGACACTTTTGTCTAGAAAATTGAACTGCCAATAGGCGGCAAATTCCAACGAGCTTAAATCAACATACGTATCGGGCTGATTTTCTTTTTTTATATTGAAACTTCTCCCAATACCAAAATAATCCATTCCAATAGTGGTTTTTCCCAAGGCATAGCTTACATCTGCTGAAATGGGCAGTGACATATCCATTTCAAACTTTTTATTAGGACTTAAATAATACCAACCAATAATTGGTGTAGTAAAAAAACCGAAAGCTTCTTGCGAACCATAGGCTCCAAAACGGTAAATTAAATTTTCTTTTTTCTGAAGTTTCAGCAAAGCAAAGCCTCCTAAATAGAAATCATCGCTGGAAATATCATTGTAGTCTGAAGCAATTTTAGGTAATAAAACTATTGTCGAACTCCATCTTTCAGAATGCGTAGAAGCCAAACCTAATTTTATGTTTGTACTGTATAAACTAGTGCGTTCAGCTTCAGGAAACAGTTGCAAATTGTTTGTGCTAAAATCAGCTCCCGTAATTAGTGCGTTCTTGTCATTAAGAACGATTGGAAACGTAAAGCCCGCCTCAAAAGATCGAATACTCGTACTGCTGTTGGTTCCTTCAAAATCATTATTAAATGTTTCGCCGTAACCTATTCTAAAAATATCAACATAGTCTTGTGCAAAAGTCAACATTGGGACAAGAAGCAATAGCAAAAGTAATTTTCTCAAAAGTGGGTGGTTTTTTAGTAAATATAGAAAAATATGAAAGAAACTTCTTTAAAGGAATAAAAATCACATTAGCAATGTGTTATTTGAAGGTTCCCAAGATAGACTTTTTCAGTAAAATTTCTTACTTTCGCAACCTTATTGAAATGCAACTTGTTATGAGCAAAAAGTTTAAAGAATACAAGGGATTAGACCTTCCTAAGACAGCGACAGAAATACTTGATTTTTGGAATGAAAACAACATTTTTGAAAAGAGTATTTCCATTCGTGAAGGTAATGAGCCGTTTGTGTTTTTTGAAGGGCCTCCATCTGCAAATGGAATGCCGGGTATTCACCACGTGATGGCGCGATCCATTAAGGATATTTTTTGTCGCTACAAAACCCAAAAAGGTTTTAAAGTTGATAGAAAAGCGGGTTGGGATACCCACGGACTTCCTATTGAATTAGGCGTTGAGAAGGAATTGGGTATTACCAAAGAAGATATTGGTAAAAAGATTTCTGTTGAAGCTTACAACGATGCTTGTAAAAAAGCCGTTATGCGGTATACCGATGCATGGAACAAAGTAACCGAAGGCTATGGCTATTGGGTAGATATGGACGATCCATACATAACCTACAAGCCAAAATACATGGAAACGGTTTGGTGGTTGCTGAAAGAAATATACAACAAAGGCCTTATGTACAAAGGCTACACCATACAACCGTACTCGCCAAAAGCGGGAACGGGTTTAAGTTCGCACGAATTGAACCAACCAGGAACTTATCAAGATGTTACCGATACGACTGTAGTGGCTCAATTTAAAGCCGTTGCAGATACATTGCCAGATTTTTTAGCTGAAGAAAGTAACAACATCTTCCTTTTAGCTTGGACAACCACACCTTGGACATTGCCAAGTAACACGGCGCTTACCGTAGGAAAGAAGATTCACTACGTATTAGTAAAAACCTACAACCAATACACATTTGAGCCTATTTACGTAGTACTTGCTAAAAACTTAGTAGGGAAACAATTTGGCGGGAAATATGAAGAAAAACCAAATGAAGAAGTCCTTGACAGTTATAAACAAGGCGATAAAAAGATACCGTATTTCATTGTAAAAGAATTTAAGGGGAAAGACCTGTTAGATATTCGATACGAGCAGTTATTGGATTACGCAAAACCTTACGAAAACCCTGAGAATGCATTCCGTGTAATTGCGGGGGATTTTGTGACAACCGAAGATGGTACTGGTATTGTACATACCGCGCCAACCTTTGGTGCAGACGATGCCAAAGTAGCCAAAGAAGCATCGCCAGAAGTTCCGCCGTTATTGATTAAAAATGAAAATGGCGATTTAGTTCCGTTGGTAGATTTACAAGGGAAGTTTCGTCCAGAAATGGGTGAATTAGCTGGTAAATATGTAAAAAACGAGTATTATGACGATGGCGAAGCACCTGAAAAATCAGTCGATGTTGAATTAGTCATCAAATTGAAAACTGAAAACAGAGCTTTTCACGTTGAAAAATATGTACACAGTTACCCGAATTGTTGGCGTACCGATAAGCCTATTTTATACTACCCATTAGATTCTTGGTTTATAAAAGTGACCGATTTTAAAGATCGTATGCACGATTTAAATAAAACCATTAACTGGAAACCAAAAGCAACCGGAGAAGGTCGTTTTGGCAACTGGTTGGCAAATGCAAACGATTGGAACTTATCTCGTTCGCGTTATTGGGGGATCCCGTTACCACTTTGGAGAACAGAAGATGGCAAGGAAGAAAAATGTATTGGAAGCATAGAAGAGCTGAAAGCCGAAATGGAGAAAGCTGTTGTAGCTGGCGTTATGGATAAAGCAATTTATGAAGACTTTACCCCAGGCGATTTTTCAGAAGAAAACTACGATACGGTAGATTTACATAAAAACATTGTTGACGGAATTACACTTGTTTCAGAAAGTGGAAAACCAATGAAGCGCGAAGCCGATCTAATCGATGTGTGGTTTGATAGCGGAAGCATGCCATATGCACAATGGCATTACCCTTTCGAAAACAAAGACAAAGTAGAGCAAACGTGGCGCAAAGCCGATTTTATTGCTGAAGGTGTGGATCAAACTCGTGGTTGGTTCTATACCTTGCACGCGATTGCTACGATGATTTTTGATGATGTTGCTTATAAAAATGTAGTGAGTAATGGTCTGGTGCTGGATAAAAATGGACAGAAAATGTCCAAACGGTTGGGCAATGCTGTAGATCCGTTTGAAACACTTAATACCTACGGTCCCGATGCTACACGTTGGTACATGATTAGCAATGCGAATCCTTGGGATAACTTGAAGTTTGACTTGGATGGTATTTCGGAAGTGCGTAATAAGTTCTTCGGAACACTTTACAATACCTATAGTTTTTTCAGTTTATATGCCAATTTGGATAACTTTACCTATGCTGAAGCAGATGTACTGTTAGAAAAACGCCCTGAAATAGACCGATGGATTCTTTCAGAATTACATACACTTGTTGAAAAAGTAGATGCTTTTTATAGCGATTATGAGCCTACAAAAGCAACGCGTGCGATTTCAGAGTTTGTGCAAGAAAACTTAAGTAACTGGTTTGTGCGATTAAGCAGAAGACGCTATTGGAAAGGCAGCTATAACGACGATAAAATTTCTGCCTACCAAACGCTATACACGTGTTTAGAAACGGTTGCAAAGCTTAGCGCACCAGTAGCTCCGTTCTTTATGGATCGTTTATATAAAGATTTAACCGAAGGAGTTGAAAAAGAAGGAAAAGAATCGGTTCATGTAAGTGATTTTCCAAAAGCAGATACTTTGTTTATAGATAAAACTCTAGAACGTAAAATGCAGCGAGCGCAAACAATCTCATCGCTTGTATTATCTTTACGTCAGCGTGAAAAAATAAAAGTGCGTCAACCGCTTCAGAAAATTATGATTCCGGTGTTGGACGAAACTGTTAGAGCCGAAATAGAAGCCGTTGAAGATTTGATAAAATCTGAAGTAAACGTCAAAGAAATCAAATTGATTGACGAAGCTTCAGGTCTTTTAGTTAAACAGATTAAACCAGACTTTAAAAAGCTGGGACCACGTTTTGGAAGAGACATGAAGCTGGTAGCTAAGGAAATTGCAGGGTTTGGGCAAGATGAGATTGCCAAATTAGAGAAAGATGGAGAAATTTCAGTTGAAATCAACGAAAAAAATACTACATTGAGCCTTGATGACGTTATAATAAGCTCTCAAGATATTGAAGGCTGGTTAGTTGCCAATGCCAATGGCATAACAGTTGCGCTCGATGTAACCATTACCCCTTCACTAAAAAACGAAGGAATAGCCAGAGAATTGGTAAACCGAATTCAAAACCTACGAAAAGACTCTGGATTTGAAGTGACAGACCGGGTAGAGGTAACCATTAAGGATGATAAATACCTTAAACCTGCAGTTGAAGAAAATTTAACGTATATTAAAGAAGAAACATTAACGGAAATATTGCAATTTGATAATGATGTAAGCAATGGAACGGAAATTGCTTTTGATGATATTGCAACCCAAATTGAAATAAAAAAACACTAGATATGGCAAACGATGTAAAAACCCGATACAGCGATAAGGAGCTGGAAGAATTCAAGGTATTGATTCAGGGAAAAATAGAAAAAGCGAAAGAGCAGTTAGAATTAATAAAAAGTGCTTATAAAAATGACAGTACCAATGGTACTGACGATACCTCACCTACGTTCAAAGCATTCGACGAAGGTAGTAAGGTAATGAGTAAAGAAGCAAACTCACAGCTGGCTATTCGCCAAGAAAAGTTTATTCGTGATCTTAAAAATGCATTAATTAGAATTGAAAATAAAAGCTATGGCGTGTGCCGTGTAACTGGAAAATTAATAAATCCGGAGCGTTTAAAATTAGTGCCGCACGCAACCTTGAGCATTGAAGCGAAGAACATGCAGAAGTAAATAAAATCCTATTTTGAAAAGTGAAAGCCTTTAAAATAGCTGTTGAATTTATCCCGATGTTGTGTGTAATTTAAAAGAAAATGAACCGAATCTTTTATTTAGTACTAATCTTCATAAACCTAATCGCCTGTAAACAAATACAGGATCACGAAATTGCTGAATTTAATTGTGACAACCCTGTATCAGATGAGCGAATGAATGTATCGCTATGCTTACCGAATAATAATTTTGAAATCGAAAAGAATGAGAATTACTTTATCTTGAATCCGAAAAGTAATGATTCAACTAATTTGTCAGGAGTAATTCTTTCGGTAAAAGTGGATGATTTCAAAGAAAATTTAAATTCGACATGGTATCGTGATGAACAACTAAAACAATATCAAGCAAGTTCAGAACTCGATTTGAAGATTTTAAGTAAAGGAAACCAAATGATTGACGGAAAAAAATTTGCTGATTTGGAAATGATAATTTCTTTATCTGATAAAAAATTTTATTCTCGGACATTATTCTATTTTGACAAGACAATAGGATATGCTTTAGATGCAAGTGTATCAAACAAAAAAGTAAATAATGACACCAAATCAAGTATTTTATCCTTATTAAAAACATTTAAAATTGATGGACCACCGAATTACTAAAAACTAACTTAAGACGTATAACCGCAATTACGGCGGATTTGACTACTTCCGAATCCACTCGTAATTACTAAAGTGTGTACTTAACCCAAAAATGTATCGAGGTCTTATTAGTTATCGGTTGGCTTTTTTGGGCTTTAGTTTCGTAATATGTTAAAATATAAACTACTTTTAGCAATTGTATTTTTTGTAACGACTCAAGCATCCGCCCAAAAAGTACTTCAGAAGCAATTTGATGCATCAAGTTTTGAGAGGTTGGTTATTGAATCGGATGATGTCTTTACCATAACTATTTCAGCACAAAAGACAGATAATATTAATGTTCGTACCCATATTGAAGGCGAGCATCACGAAAGTGTTGTGTTAAACACTTCCGAAGCAGGTAAAACATTGACACTTTCAACTGGATATTCCCCTTTTTTTGAAAAAGAAAATGATAAGTTGGCCGCTCACAAACTGATTGCTATTGATATGCTCATCAGCGTTCCAGAAAACTTGAGTGTGGAATTACGGTCTAAAATCGCTTCGGTAACCGGGAAAGGAACCTATGAAAACTTTTTTGTGGCCTTAGAAAACGGAACGTGTTTGCTAAACAATTTTAAAGGAAATGCAACCTTGTATACCAAAGAGGGAGCTATTACCGTTTATGCAAAACCGACCGTTACAGGGCAAGCTGTTTCTAAAAAAGGAACTGTTTTAAATGAACTTCCTAAAACGGGAAAGCATAAAATAATTGCCGAAAGTATAACAGGCTCAATCACACTGCTGCAAAACAAATAATATTGTTATTTTTGCGGCTGTTAAAATAACTTATGTCACTAAAGAAGGCTTCCTTTATTATTATTTTGGTTCTGTTGATCGACCAAATTTCAAAAGTTTATATTAAAACCCACTTTGTTTTAGGCGAAGAAATTCGGGTTTTCGATTGGTTCCGTATTCTTTTTGTAGAAAACGAAGGTATGGCCTGGGGGGCCAAAATACCTGGCGAATATGGTAAACTGTTTTTGACCTTGTTTCGATTGGTGGCTATTGTAGGTATAGGCTACTGGCTTTGGGATTCTGTTCGTAAGCATGCATCTCGCGTATTGGTAGTTTCTATTGCCCTTATTTTTGCTGGTGCTTTTGGTAATATTATAGACTCTGTTTTCTACGGAATTATCTTCGATGATAGCTATCACCAATTAGCTTCATTTATGCCTGCAGACGGCGGATATGGTACATTATTTCACGGAAAAGTAGTAGACATGCTTTATTTCCCACTATGGAAAGGATATTTGCCTGAATGGCTACCATTTTGGGGTGGAAATTACTTCACCTTCTTTGAACCTGTTTTTAATATTGCCGATACTTCTATTAGTGTAGGGGTAATATTATTATTGCTTTTTCACAAAAAGGCGTTTCCTAAAGAGGAAGAAGAGAAATAGGCTTATTTCTTATTTATAGAGTAGTTGGTGCTAAATACATAAACGGTTCAAAAGGTATATTACGGGCAACCCAAAAAGCAACTACAATCCCAAAATAAGTATAGATAAACGTATTACTATAAAAAAACGGTACACGATATTTCGTGTTATACCAATAGTTGCGTAGCTTGGTAACCAAGCTATACATCAATATGGGTATGGAAAGAACGAGTAACGAATTATACTGAAACGCTCCCCAGATATTAAGATGGACTAACTGATGTAAAGCTCGCTGTGAGCCACAGCCAGGGCAATGCAAACCAGTTAAGGTGTGAAACGGACAAGGAATAAAAAAAGTGCTCTCTGTGGGATTGTATAGATAGAAAATCACCACTACAATCCCAAAAAAAATTGCTATTAAAACTAACGTAGTTGTTTTTTTAAAAACCACCGGCTTCAGACAAAATTCCTCCTGCTACACCTAAAATCAATAGTAGTATATAAAGCAAAAACAAGCCTCCAGCTACAATGGCACTCCACATTGCCCATTTTTTTGCTTCTTGTGATGCTTGCTGTGCTTCGGCATAATTACCTTGCGCATACAGTTCATTTACTTTTGTTGATTTTACAATAGAGACAATCCCTAATGGTAAACAACAAAATACTGTTGTTAAAATAGCCCATACCAAATGATTATCTGGTTTAGGTGGTTGGTTAGTTAAATTTTCCATTTTTTTGTTTTTTGAAGAAGTAAATATAGACAGTTTTTTTAAAAAGAAATTACTTTTTCGGGCGTAATGCAGTAATGCAAAGGAACATCTGTTTTTTCTGAAGGAATGTTTTTTTCTGGCGGAAATAATGAAAGACCCACAAATAAGGTTTCAGGTTTACAAGCAGCTAAAAAGCGGTCGTAAAATCCTTTTCCGTAGCCTATTCTGTTTCCTTTTTCATCATAAGCTAAAAGTGGAACGAAAATAACATCTAGTTTTTCTGCAGGAACTTCAATACCGTCAACAGGTTCGGGTATGTTATACTTTGAAAGCTTTATAACCGTATTTTCTTGTAACAAATAGTGCTTTAGTTCGCCTGTTTCAAATTCTGATTTTGAAACAACAATACTTTTATCCTTCCCTTGAAGAATATGCATTATATATTCTGTATTCACTTCCTTATGCGATTCAATAGGAAGAAAGATATGATAATACATTTCTTCCCAAATAGGAAGTTTTAAAGCTTGATTAGCAATTTGCAAACTCAATTCTTCAATTGTTTCCGAAGAAAGTTGCTCCCGACGGGCTTTATAGGCTGTTCTAAGTTGTGTTTTGTTCATTAGTAATCTTCTTCCTCTTTTTCTGAAATAGGTGTATTTTCAGTTGAAATATGAAAAATAGCATCCCCTTGATAGATAATTGGCGATTGATTTACGTTGATAATGTAACCGTCATTAGGCGAAAGTACTTTAAACCGCATCGTTCCGTAAGGATCGGTAATAGTAGCCAGAAATTCGCCTTTTACCACGTGCTTGTGACATGGAACCTTAATGTGCAACAAGCCACTTTTTTGAGCACGTAACCATTTGCTTTTTTCAATTAAGACACTTTTTGTTTTTGCTTTTGGTACTTCAAAAGTATCTTGAAGCATATCCAGATGCTTTAAAACCCGAGTAATACCATCAACGCCATGTTTGGCAATATGTTTATCGCTTTCTAGGGATTTTCCGCCTTCAAATAATAAAGTGGGGATATTCATACTGTCACAGGTTTCTCGATATGATTTTTTCAACAAGCTTGAATACACTATAAACGGTGGATTGAATACTTGAGCTAAACTCAACAATTTTTCATCATTAGGTTTAATACGAATCTGTGCCGCATTAAACCGACTTGCGCCACCGGTATGAAAATCTAAACAATAATCTGCGTGGGGAACAATTTCCTTACTAAAATGATAGGCTACCCTGCTGGCTAAGGAACCGTGCTTAGTTCCCGGAAACTTACGGTTTAAATCTTTACCATCTGGAAATTCTCGTTGGGCGTTTAAAAATCCGAATACGTTTAAAATAGGAATGCAGATTACAGTACCGCATTTGGGGCGGTTCATTTTTTTGGCAATTAGTTGTCGTACCACCTCAACACCGTTTACTTCATCACCATGAATACCAGCAGTTATCAAAATAGTTGGTCCAGGTTCTATAGCACGTTCCACGATAATAGGAATTTCAACCTTGGTTCCAGTATATAGTTTAGCGATACTGAAATTAAGTTTTTTACTTTCGCCCGGTGCTATCTTTGTTTTCAGAAGTATTAAATCGGTGTTTTCTTCTGCCATAGTTATACGTTTCGTTCTATATATTTTATAATGGTTGTGGCAATATCTTTTCCAGTTGCAGCTTCAATCCCTTCTAACCCCGGTGACGAATTTACTTCTAGAATTAAAGGTCCTCTATCTGACTGTAACATATCAACACCTGCAATACCTAAACCCATAGCTTTGGCAGCTTTTAAGGCAGCTATTTCTTCTTCATCACTTAGGGTTATGATAGATGCGTTTCCACCACGGTGTAAGTTTGAACGGAACTCTCCTTCTTTTCCTTGCCGTTTCATAGCCCCAACTACTTGGCCATCCACAATAAAAGCACGAATATCGGCCCCGCCGGCTTCTTTGATAAATTCTTGAACTATAACACGTGCTTGTAGGTTGTTAAAAGCTTCAATAACCGATTCGGCTGCTTTTCGTGTTTCGGCTAAAATAACCCCGATGCCTTGTGTGCCCTCTAAAAGCTTGATAATTACTGGCGCGCCACCAGCTTGTTCTACGATTTCCTTTACGTTTTTTGAATAATTGGTAAAAATGGTTTTAGGCAATCCCAATCCGGCGCGGGATAGTATTTGTAAACTCCTTAGTTTGTCGCGGGAACGTACTAGCGCCATGGATTCGGTAGTAGAAAAGACGCGCATCATTTCAAATTGACGAACTACAGCTGTTCCATAAAAGGTTACCGAGGCACCAATACGCGGAATTACCGCATCGGTGTGTGATAATGGCTTGCCTTTGTAATACACCATTGGGTTTTTCTTTTCAATGACAATATCACATTTGGTGTGATTAATAATCTCTACTTCATGCTTTCGTTTTTTAGCAGCTTCTATTAAGCGTTGCGTAGAGTATAACCCTGCATTGGCCGAAAGGATCTTTATATTCATTTCTGTTTTGCTTTAAGTTTGTGTGATAGGTTGGTTTTATTAATATCTACCACAAATTTTTTAGTTAAAAAATTACGTCCCAATAATACGGGAAATTTCATTTCCTTTCGGTCGCTTAAGGTTAAGAAAATAGGATGTTTTTTTCCGAATAATATAATTTCAGTGTGTATTCTATAACGGGTTTGCGACTCGCCATTACTGCTTTTCACCACTTTTACATCGTACTGATCAAAAATAAATTCTTTATTGTGATATTGTGGATGTTCTTCATCTAAAAACCGACATTTTAAATAATCATTTTCTATGGTAACATCAGTGCAGTGAATGGAGGAAGTAAATGCCCCTGTATCTATTTTAACCTCTATGTCTTCTAATTCTAGTTTTGGAAAATCTGCTTTATCAATTCGGCCTATTTTTCTCTTCATACATTTAAAATTATACTAACAATATACCAAAAACCGTAACCAATATAGTGTGGGTAATCGTTTTTATCATTCCTTTAACCCTACCGCTTATTCCGTTCAATATAGCCGATAATACTTTTGGAAATATTTTTCTGTGTAGTCTTTTCAATCCCTTCGAGTCCCGGAGTTGAATTTACTTCTAACACTAAAGGCCCTCTTTCGGATTGCAAAATATCAACCCCGCAAACACCCATTTTTAAAGCTTTGGCGGCTTTTAGGGCAGCTATTTCTTCTTCTTTACTTAATTGTAAGCTTTGCGATGTTCCGCCTCGGTGTAGATTAGACCTAAAATCGCCTGCTTTACATTGTCGTTTCATGGCTGCAATTACAACACCATCCACTATAATAACACGAATATCCGCTCCTTTCGATTCTTTAATAAACTCTTGTAGTACAAATTTTTGCTTGGCCGCTTGAAGTGTTTCAATAATAGGCATGGCTTCTTTACCATTTTTGGCTAATATTACACCTTGCCCGTGGGTGCCTTCTAATAATTTAATGATAATTGGGTTGTCCTCAAACGTGGCTACTTGTTCGGTTGCTAAATAGGGATTTACGAACACTGTATGCGGAACGGCTACTCCTGCTTTTGAAAGTATTTGAAACGAAGTCCATTTATCGCGAGAATCTAATATGGCTTGCGCCGAAACAATACTGAACACATCCATTGCTTCAAAATGTCGCACTAATGAAGAACCATAATACGTATTGGAAGCTCCAACACGTGGAATAACAGCGTGTAAGTCGTCCACTTGCTCTTCGTGATAATACAGCACAGGCTTTCCATCCTGAATACTCAGCCTACAGTAGGTGGGATCTAACACTTCCATAGCATGGTTGCGTTTTTCACCTGCTTTTAATAGACTTTGTGTTGAGTATAAATGATATCCTCTAGATAAAATAGCTATGTTCACAACGGGTTCAATTAAGGTCGCAAGATATAAATTGTCTGCTTCTTTTCAGAAAAATAAAGCCTTACAATGCGTTATTGATAATATCTTCGACTACCTCAGGGTTAAGCAGTGTACTTGTATCTCCTAAGCTATCGGTTTCATTAGAAGCTATTTTCCGAAGAATACGGCGCATAATTTTTCCGCTTCGGGTTTTGGGCAAACCGTCTGTAAATTGAATTTTATCCAACTTCGCAATCGGTCCTATTCGATCGGTAATTAATTGATTTATCTCTTTCCGAAGGTTATCTTGGTTTCTACTTTCTCCTGCTTCTTTCAGTGTAATATATCCGTAGAGGGCATTTCCTTTTACATCGTGTGGAAAACCAACAATTGCACTTTCAGCCACGGCTGGATGCTCGTTAATCGCATCTTCAATTGGCGCAGTACCTAAGTTGTGCCCCGACACAATCACCACATCGTCCACACGGCCCGTAATACGATAATAGCCTACGCTATCGCGCAAGGCGCCATCGCCTGTAAAATACATATTCTCAAAACTCGAAAAGTAGGTGTCTTTATACCGTTGGTGGTTCCCCCAAATGGTTCGCGCCATCGAAGGCCACGGAAATTTTATGCATAACCTACCATCTACTTGATTGCCTTTTAGTTCGTTTCCATCGGCATCCATAAGCGCCGGCTGTATGCCTGGTAACGGCAAAGTAGCAAAGGTTGGAATGGTGGGCGTCACATACGGAATAGCAGCGATCATAATGCTACCGGTTTCGGTCTGCCACCACGTATCGGTAATCGGACTTTTTTTATGACCAATATTTTCATCATACCAGTGCCAAGCTTCTTCATTAATAGGTTCCCCAACGGTACCCAGTACTTTCAGCGAGCTGAGGTCATATTTTTCAACAAATTCCATGTTTTGCTTCGCCAATGCTCTAATGGCTGTGGGCGCCGTGTAAAACTGATTCACCTTGTGTTTTTCAACAATTTCCCAAAAGCGTCCCCAATCTGGGTATGAAGGAACGCCTTCAAACATAACCGTGGTAGCCCCATTGGCTAGAGGGCCGTACACGATGTAACTGTGACCAGTAATCCAGCCAATATCTGCCGTACACCAATACACGTCGTTTTCGCGGTATTGAAACACATTTTTAAAAGTAAACGCACTGCCTATCATATACCCAGCAGTGGTATGCACCATGCCTTTGGGTTTTCCTGTAGAGCCGGAGGTGTATAAAATAAACAACGGATCTTCCGCATCCATAATCTCAGGTTCGCAGGTAGTTGCTGCATTATCTAACAAAGGTTGTAGCCATTCGTCACGGCCTTCTTTCATGGTAATGTCTGATTCTATTCGTTTTGCTACCAAGACGGTTTTTACGCCTTCGCAAGACTCCAATGCTTTGTCTACAATCCCTTTTAAATCGATTGTCTTTTTTCCTCGGAAAGAACCATCTGCTGTAATCACTATTTTACAATCGGAATCGTTAATCCGCGTAGCCAAGGCATTTGAAGAAAACCCTGCAAACACCACGGAATGTATCGCTCCAATTCGCGCACAAGCCAATACCGAAATGGCCAATTCCGGAATCATCGGCACGTAAATGCAGACCCGATCGCCTTTTTTAACGCCTTTATCTTTTAATACGTTGGCAAATTGGCAGACTCTATCGTGTAATTGCTGGTAGGTAATGTGTTCTGCTTTTTCTGAAGGGTCATTCGGTTCAAACAGAATAGCCGTTTTATCTCCCCGAATACGTAAGTGGCGATCAATACAGTTTTCGGTAATATTTAGTTTGGCACCTTTAAACCAAGTGATTTCCGGTTTACTGAAATCCCACGACAGCACTTCATCCCATTTTTTACGCCACATAAAATGCTCTTCGGCAATTTCATCCCAAAACGTTTCGGGATAGCGAACCGATTTGCGATAGACGGTAAAATATTCTTCTAAACTTTTTATATGGTAATTACTCATGAATAGGGATTTAAGGTGAAACAAAACACTTGGTTACCAAATTTAGCAAATGTTTAGGGAAGAAGGAAGGGAATAAAGGATGCTAATACGATATTTAACGAATGGTGTGAAATTTTAAGAGGATTGTGTTAATGTGCTTTATAATTATAGAAAATAAAGCAGCCAATTGACAGCATTTGACTGCGATTGACGACGTATGCATACAACTGCTTATTCTTAAATACAAATGCACGGCATTGCTTACCGATGCATTCACTTGCATACGATTGATTTTACTTGACGAATAAATCCAAATTTTAGAGGGTTTTGTTCGGGTTTCCTTCGGGAATTGTTCGGGGACGGCTCGGATGTATTTTCCAAAAATGGACGTTTTGCGAAGAAAGGGCGAATGAGGGTTGAATGAAACTAGGGGGAAGGTGGAGATGCTGGATTAAAACAGAAATGATTTGCTTGAAGATGACTTACTATTGTGCTAATAAAGTAACATACTCACTAAAATACCGTTGGCCCAATTCCCGTTGGCCGGCTGCGTTAAAGTGAATAGCATTCGTTGCATTATTTTCTTTTTCAATGGTGAAAGGTTGGGTGGGGTCTGCGTAGCCAGTGTTGCATGATTTAAAGGGTATGGAAGCTATGATAGCGTTTTGATGAATTCTTGACTGTTTTTGGTTTACCCAATAAGGTACCATTCCGCCTAATATAAAAGGAACATCTGGGCTTTGTAGATCTGTTCGTATGTTTTCTATAAATGTAGTAAGAGAAGCTTCATACGGGTTATAATTTATATCTCGTTCCCCTTGGTGCCACAAAATGGCTTGCAGTTTACTTCCTTTATATTTATTTTGAATATACTTTACCCGTTCCACCGCATCGTTATACAGATCGTTTCCTTTATTCCATCGGTCATCCGAAAAACCCGTACCGCCATGTCCACACGGTACAATGATGATTGAATCGCCTCTACTAAGGAAGTTTTCTTTAAACAAGTTTGCAAACGTAAGTCCAAACCCTATTTTGTTGGCCTTTGGAGTATGATGGTCTAAGGGTTCAATAGCTTTTACCACTTTCATATCTCGACCATTATACCTACCAAGTTGTGTAACCCCTGCAAAAGCAGAATCAATTTTAGAATCTAAACCAGTCCCAGAATGGGTGTTGGATTGCCCAGCAATTAAAATGATGTTATATTTTGAAGGCTGAAATGAAAATGAAGAACAATTTAAAAGAGGTCTGTTTTCAAATTCTTCTGAGGCACTATCTGAAGGGGCACTACAAGAAATAAAACAAATGAGTGCTGCAAGGTTTAGTATAGAGTAGAAATGCTTCATTTAAATCCCAATGATTTTCATCTTATAAGATACTAATTTACAAATAATTTTGAATCAGACAGTTAACTAAAAAAACACTTCATCATCAAAAATTGAAAAAGTATATTATAAATATAGGGTGCCTATGACGTTATTGCTTCACTATCTTTTTAGAGATACTATTCCCAGCACTGATTATTTGAAGAAAGTACATTCCTGATTGCAGCTTAGAAATATCAATAGTATCAACATTGGTTTCTTTTTCGATAACTAGACTTCCCGTACTAGTATATACTTTTATATTATTGATAGGAATTACACTATCTATTTGTATCAAATTATTAGCAGGATTTGGATATACAGTAAGTTTGTCAATGGTTAAGTCATCTATACCCAACGTGCAATCTTCACTATAAATAGCCTCTTCATCTTTACACCATCCCCAGTCTTCTGTACAAGTAGGGCGCGTTTCATTTTCATCATCCACTAAAATACAAGGTAAATTTTTGTTTGAAGTTGCTACCATAACAGACATACTGTTATTATTACCGTTTTGCACATTTAAATACGTTAATTCATTATTCCAACACCATAACCGACGAAGATTTGTGTTTTGTGAAACATCTAAAGAAGTTAACAGGTTAAAGCCTATGTTTAGTTCTTCTAAAATTACATTTTGTGAAACATCAATAGTTGTTATTTGATTTTCTCTTACGTCTATAGTTTCTAAAAGGGTGTTATTAGAAACATCTATTGTTGATAAATTATTACCTATGGCCCCTAATCTTATTAAATTGGGGTTTTGAGAAACATCTAGTGTTGTTAGTTCACTTCCAGAAAGAGAAATATGCGTCAGTTCTGAAAGTTGACTAAGGTCAATCTCTGTTATATCATTGCCAAAAAGGGTTAAAATTTCAATGTTTACAAAACTTTCAATTCCTTCAACCGTGACAATTCCTTCGTTAGTTCCTCGCAATCGTATTACAGCTTCAGCCTCACTTACTTGAATTTCACCATCATTGTTAGTATCTACATCGCCATCATAATCACCGTCATTATCAAAATCTGCACAGTTTTGGTTTAGTAATACATTTTTAAAATTTACATCTGGAATGTTTACAATTTGAGCAACTGAAGAAACACTTAAAAGAAAAGCGATAAAGTAAATTAGTCTCATTGTTTTTTTATAAACCTACGACTATTTTTTTTTGTAGAGACTTAGAGATAAATACAATCATTTACAAACGTTTACAAACAACTATAAACGAAAGTAAATACGTACCAACCGAGTATTACTTCCAGCCGGTTCTATGTTTGTACCGTTGAATAATTAGTTCAACAATAATCTTAACTGTTAATCCTTAAAAATTAAAATTATGAATGCACTTAGAAACAAAGTACAGTTGATTGGAAGATTGGGACAAGACCCAGAGATCGTAACTTTTGCCGACGGTAATAAAATGGCAAAATTCTCAATGGCTACAGACGATAGCTACAAAGACAAAAACGGACAAAAAGTAGAGCGCGCCTACTGGCACAACGTGGTAGTAAAAGGCGGATTAGTAAACGTGGTAGAAAATTACGTAACCAAAGGGCAAGAAATCGCCATAGAGGGCAAACTCACCAACCGCGCTTGGGATGATAAAGAAGGCAACAAACGCTATATAACTGAAGTGTTGTGCAATGAGTTATTGATGTTAAGTAAATAGCTTCAATACAATTTTAAAAAGGGCGCTCTAACTGCGCCCTTTTTAAAATCATTCAGCACAACCTCACTTTGTAAACTTTAAAGCAATATGTAAGGTGATTGAGTGATTTGCCCTAGGCAAATTGTACCGAAACCACTGGCATTTAAACTGCAAAAAACTGAATTGCATGAAAAGCAGTATCATCAGTCAGTAAATTAATTTAACTTTGCGCCCTATGCCCAATACAAACACAACACCCAACATAAAAAACCTCTTAAAAATCTACTTTGGATACGATCAGTTTTTGCCTAATCAAGAGCAGATAATCAATAACGTATTGAAGGGGAACGATACGCTGGCTATTATGCCAACGGGTGGAGGGAAGTCGTTGTGTTTTCAATTACCGGCTTTGGTACTTCCGGGAACTGCAATTGTTGTGTCACCTTTAATTGCTTTGATGAAAGATCAGGTAGATGCGTTGCGCTCTAATGGAATTTCAGCGGCATATTTTAATAGCTCGCAACCACAAGAGGAGCAGCAACGAACGCTTTCCGATTTACAAGAAGGAAAGTTGAAACTCTTTTACGTAGCCCCGGAAAGTATCTTTTTGTTAGAAGATACATTGCACCGTATCAATATCAATCTATTCGCTATAGACGAAGCCCATTGTATTTCGTCGTGGGGGCACGACTTTCGACCCGCTTATACCCGATTGGGAAGTTTAAAAGAACAGTTCCCAGAAACGCCTTTAATAGCGCTTACTGCAACTGCCGATAGCGCCACACAGGACGATATTGCAAAACAATTGGCAATCCCAAAAGCTAAAAAGTTCATTGCTTCGTTCGATAGACCTAACTTATATTTAGATGTTAGACCTGGGCAGAAAAGAATTCAGCAAATACTACAATTTCTGAAATCACAAAGAGAAGAGAGCGGTATTATTTATTGTCTAAGCCGAAAAAGCACACAATCTGTAGCCGATAAATTAGTAGCTGCTGGGTATGACGCAAAAGCGTATCACGCAGGTTTATCTTCAGAAGAAAGAAGTAGCATACAAGAAAGTTTTGTCAATGATAGAACAGCTATTATCGTGGCGACTATTGCGTTTGGGATGGGGATTGATAAAAGCAATGTTCGTTGGGTGATTCATTATAATATGCCTAAAAATATTGAGGGGTATTATCAAGAAATTGGCCGTAGTGGTCGCGACCGATTACCAGCACATACTTTGCTGTTTTATAGTTTTGCCGATGTTGTGCAACTTCGGAAATTTGCTGAAGGAAGCCCTACGGAAGAATATCAACTTGCCAAATTAGAACGCATGCAACAGTTTGCTGAAGCCTTGAGCTGCCGTAGGCGAGCCTTGTTGGGTTATTTTGGCGAGCACTTGCAAGAAGATTGTGGTAACTGTGACATTTGTAAAAATCCGCCAACCTATTTCGATGGTACGTTATTGGCACAAAAAGTATGTTCGGCGGTGGCACGTTTGCAAGAGCAAGAAGCTTTGGGAATGGTAATCGATGTATTACGAGGTGCCCAAAATGCACAGGTGTTCAATAAAGGGTATCAAAGTGTAAAAACTTACGGCGTAGCAAGTGATGTTTCGTGGCGTGATTTGCAGCAATACATTATTCAATTAATCAATCAAGGGGTATTGGAGATTCGGTTTCACGAAAACGGAAGGTTGGTATTGACATCGTTGGCAAAAGCGGTATTGTTTGAAAATAGAAAAATATATTTGGCGCGTCCGCTTCAGGAAAAAGAAGAAGAAAAGACAACCGCCAAAAGTGCTGTAAAAACTAGCGGACTTTTTGATAAGCTAAAGACACTTCGAGGCACCTTAGCAAAAGAAATGGGCGTCCCAGCGTATGTAATTTTTAGCGATGCCAGTTTAAAAGATATGGTAGCAAAAGTTCCACAAACCGAAACTGAATTTGCGACCATAAGCGGTGTAGGACAAGCAAAGCTGGAAAAGTATGCAACCCCTTTTTTGAAAGTCATTACAGAAGAACAGAAAAAGAATCCAAAAAAAGCGATAAAGGCTACTAAAAAGAAAGGATCTAAAAAAACACCCACACACTTGGTGAGCTTGGCATTATTTAATGACGGATTAACTGTCGATGAAATTTCAAAAGAACGAAATCTAACCACCGGAACCATCTATGCTCATCTAGAAAAAGCACATATCTCGGGGGAAGAAATTGAGATAGAACGGTTGATTACTTCAGAAGAAATCGAAAAGATTGTCGTTGCAAAAGATAGTATTGATAGTCCTGAGAGTTTAAAAGCATATTTTGAGTATTTTGAAGCTAAAGTGCCGTATTGGAAAATAAAATTGGGACTGCATCTTTCGGAATAAGTAATTTTGAATTCGATGGTTTCGATACATTCCACCAAAGGTGGAACACTCAACCACCTCAATACGTATCCTATCATAAAAAAATTAATCAAAATGCACGATTTAAGGTGGTTGAGTGATTCTGCCCAAAGGCAGGGTCGTATCGAAACGACCGACCCACTTACACAAAAAACAAATCCTGCGCCAAGCGATACGTATTTGCGTGGGCGTCAATAATCACTTTTATATCGGGTGAATAGCCGCCGCCCATACTCACTTGCACTGGGATTTCATGCTTTTTAATGGTTTCAAAAACAAAAAGATCGCGCTCTTTACAACCATCAACTGTACATTTTAATCGGCCTAATTTGTCGGTTTCTAAAATGTCAACACCGCTGAGGTAGAAAATAAAATCGGGTTGTACGTCTTCAATTAAGAAAGGGAGTATCTCTTTCAACTTTGATAAATAAAACGCATCGCCAGATCCATCAGGAATAGGGATATCCAAATCACTCACTTCTTTTTTAAATGGATAATTACCCGCGCCGTGCATGGAAAATGTAAAAACCGAATCGTCGTTTTGAAATATTTCAGCTGTACCATTTCCTTGGTGCACATCTAGATCGACAATTAAAATCTTTTTGGCCAATCCTTTGCTTTGCAGATACCGAGCGGCAATAGCTTGATCGTTAAAAATGCAAAAGCCTTCGCCATGGTCTGTGTAAGAGTGGTGCGTACCGCCGGCAATGTTCATAGCAATACCGTGTTCCAAAGCATATTCGCAACCTTGCATAGTGCCTTGAGCGATTATTTGCCCACGTTTTACTAAGGTTTCAGAAAGAGGAAACCCTATTTTGCGAGCTGAACGTTTGTCTAAAGTTAGATTTTTTAGGTTAGTGAAATACTCTTCTGTATGGACGTTAAGGATATATTTTTCCGAAGGCATGTCAGGCTCAAAGAAATTCGCCTCACTACAAGTCCCTTCATATAACAACTGCTGTGGAAGCAATTCATATTTTTCCATGGGAAACCGATGCCCTTCCGGTAACGGGTGTTTATAAATAGGATGATATGCGATTTTTAGCATCCTATTTTTTATGAAGTTTCAACTGAATGCGTTTTCTGTCAACGTCTACCTCCAATACTTTTACGATAACTTGTTGGTGTAAATGCACGTGTTCATTAACATCAGATACAAAAGAATCTGCTAAATTTGAAATGTGAATAAGGCCACTTTCTTTAATCCCAACATCTACAAAAGCGCCAAAATTAGTCACGTTGTTTACAATCCCTGGTAGTAGTTGTCCTTCCTGTAAATCAGTTATCGTTTTAATGTTTTGATTGAAAGTAAAAACTTTTGCTTGCTCCCTGATATCAAGACCGGGTTTTTCCAATTCTTTTATAATATCCTGAAGCGTGGGTAAGCCGACGGTTTCCGTTTGGTATTTTTCTAAAGGGATTTCTTGAAGCAGAGTTTTATTGCCTATTAATTCTGAAATACCAACCTTTTTATCTTTTGACATTTTTGAAACCACAGCATAGCTTTCCGGATGCACGGCCGAATCGTCCAAAGGATTTGCCCCTTCTTTTACGCGAAGGAAACCGGCAGCTTGTTGAAACGCTTTTCCGCCCAGTCTTGAAACATTTTTAATATCGTTTCTAGACGTAAAAGCACCGTTTTCGTCTCGATGTTTCACAATGTTTTCAGCTAATTTATCACCAATTCCTGAAACGTAACTCAACAGTGAAGTACTAGCGGTATTAATGTTGACACCTACGGCATTTACACAGGTTTCAACCACACGATCTAGTGAGCTTTTAAGTTTGGTTTGATCCACATCGTGTTGATATTGCCCCACACCAATAGATTTGGCATCGATTTTAACCAATTCTGCTAATGGATCTTGTAAACGTCGCCCAATGGAAACAGAGCCCCGTACGGTAACATCGTAATTAGGAAACTCATCGCGAGCAATTTTTGAAGCCGAATAAATAGAAGCACCCGCTTCGCTTACGACAAATACTTGAATGGGACGGTCGAACTGAATACGGCGGATTACTTGTTCGGTTTCTCTAGAAGCGGTTCCGTTACCAATAGCAATCGCTTCAATTTTATGGGCATTCACCAACGTGCTAATCTTTTTTATCGCCCCTTTTGTGTCGTTTTTAGGTGGATGCGGATAGATAGTTTCGTTGTGTTCTAGTCCGCCTTGCGCATCGAGGCAGACAATTTTACAACCGGTTCTAAACCCTGGATCGATTGCCAACACTCTCTTTTCACCCAAGGGGGAACCCAATAATAATTGTTTCAGGTTTTTGGCAAATACCTGTATGGCCGTTTCGTCTGCTTTTTCTTTAGCCGCATTTAAAATTTCATTGGAAAGCGCTGGGAACAACAATCTTTTATAAGCATCTGCTATAGCCAATGAAATTTGATCAGCACAGGCACCTTTCGATTTTATAATTCGGTTTTTGATTTTGTGATATGCTTTTTCATCATCAATTTCAATCTTTAAACGAATAAAGCCTTCTTCTGTAGCACGAAGAATGGCCAACAATCGGTGTGAGGGACAACGACTTAATGCTTCGCTCCATTTAAAATAATCTCTAAATTTCTGTGCCTTCTCGTCGTCTTTTTTAGTTTTCACAACCTTGGTGGTGAGGATAGCGTGGCGTTCTAATTGATTCCGAAGCATATTTCGAATGTCACTTCGTTCGTTAATCCATTCGGAAATAATATGGCGCGCACCTTCTAGTGCTTCTTCCATAGAAATTGAATCAGACGTATATTGTTCAGCAATCGAATGAATGTTAGAAGCATTTTGTGCCATAATAATCTTGGCAAGTGGCTCCAATCCGTTGTTTCGAGCGGTATCTGCTTTGGTTTTGCGCTTCTTTTTATACGGTAGATATAAATCTTCTAGCGTGGTACTATCGGTTGTTTCTTCTATTTTTTTCTGAAGTTCATCGGTAAGAGCTTCTTGTTCTTCCAACGCTTTTAAAATAGTGGCTTTTCGCTTCTCTAGCGTTTCAAATGCTTCTTTGTACGTAACAATATCACCTACTTGAACCTCGTCCAAATTCCCCGTTTGTTCTTTTCGGTAGCGAGAAATGAACGGAATGGTACAGTCTTCATTCAATAAAGCAATGGTGTTTTGTATTGCTTTTTCGGGAAGTTGGGTTTGGGCGATAATATAGTTTACAAGCTGAATCATGAAAGGATAATATACTTGGTTTTAAATAACTGAACGATTATTTAACCGTCCTATTTGATCCTTGAAAGAATAAATATTACTTATTAAGCTAATATTATAAATACGAGCGGTTTCAGATGAGATATTAGATCTTTATGTATAATTTATATTGACATTAATCTTCAAAATAAGTTAGCTCGTATACATTTTCTTTACTATTGTAGTTTCCGTAGAGGTAGCCATTTTTATATTTGAAAACGTTTTCTGCTTTTTTATTTTTTTGCTCATCGGCAAAAGTTTTTATTTTATCAAAAGCATTCTCTTCAATTTCTCCAGAAACATGACTAAAATTATTATCGAACAGACTTTCAATTCGGGTAGATTTTGTGCTCGTGTAAGAGTTATAGGCAAAAAAAGTAGGGTTAAAGCTCATGCTCATAGCTCCAAATGAAGCAACGGGCACAGCACCACCAAAACCAGGCATCATCATAGCACCACCCCCAGCATTAAGTTCTTTCGTACCGCCCATTGTTATTTGATATCCTGAATTAGTAGGTTTTACAGCTAATCCAATTTTATCTGCAGAAATTTTTCGAAGGAATTTAGATGTTTTTTCCATCTCTCGAACCCGATCTTTATTATAAACCCCTCCTTCTTGGATAATGGGGGTGTTCTTGAAAAGAATATCCTCCTCTTTATTCAAGGTAATTGCTTTGAGTTCTTTTTTGCTTTTTAAATCTTTTGCACTAAACTTCATTTGTGAATTAGAAGCGATGATTTGAAAAATTTTATCTTCGTACACAAATGAATTGCTTTTGTCATAGAAATCATTTTCAGAAAGCTGGGGTTTTTCAACTTGACTGAATGAAGCCGAAAGATCTGGTAAAAAGACCTCTATTAAATAGGTGATTTTTTTGTTCTTATCAAATGTCAACAAAAAACTACCATCTCTTGTATACAATTTTGAAGCGTCTCCCGTAGCTTCAATGGAATTTGGGGTGTGTTCATCAATTTTAATAACCTTAATATTACTACCAATGCCCACTGATGTATTCATTAGATCGTGAAGAGTTGCTTCTTTACTACCACTATTAATTATGTTTTTATCTGCAAAACTAAGTGTCTTTTTTGAAACTTTTTTTCCATTTTCGAAGGTGTATACATGAATATCTGAAGTCCTTTTTTGAGAAGTGATTAGATAAAAACGCTCATCCTTACTGTAGGTTTGGACAAAGTTTTCTTTTCTTAGTTTAAAATCAAATTTGGTTTCCTTAGTTTTTGAATTTTCAAAATCAAATAGAATGCTTCCAAATTTCTTGTTGTTTGAACTTTTAAGAAAGAGCGTAATTTCCTTTCCTTTAATTGTGTGTCCAATAATTTCATCATATCGATTTGGTAACCCGTCTGAAGCAATACTACCTATACGTTTTAGCTCTTTAGAGTATAAATACCCGTTCATTGTTTTATTGTCATCTATGAAAACAGCAAGGTTTTGGGTATTCTTGTCAACTACTGAAAAAGCATCCTTTACAAAACGGTATCCTTGTTTTTTGTCATTATCAACTTTTAAAAAAGTGTTTTGAGCAGTAGCTTGAAATACAGAAAAGGCAAAACATATGCCTAAGAAAAATTTATTCATAAGTACAATTTGAGGCTGGAAATATAAAAAAATTAATTAATTAATCGTTGCTCCGTTTTCAACTCCAGCTTCACTTGGATTCACAAAAGACAGTTTGCCTTCCGCTGTTTCGGTCATTAAAATCATTCCTTGACTTTCAACACCGCGCAATTTTCTAGGCGCTAAATTAACTAATACTGTTACTTTTTTACCAACTACATCTTCTGCTTTAAAGCTTTCAGCAATACCTGAAACGATGGTACGTACATCGATACCTGTATCTACTTTTAAGACCAATAACTTTTTGGTTTTTGGCATTTTTTCGGCTTCGATAATGGTGCCCACGCGCATATCTAACTTGGTAAAGTCATCAAACTGAATGGTTTCTTTTTCAGGTTCTACGGTTTTGTTCATAGCTTCATTAGCTTTTTTACTGGCTTCTAATTTGTCTAACTGTTTTTGTATTTGTTCGTCTTCAATTTTACTGAACAACAAACTTCCTTTTCCTATTTGGTGACTAGGTTTTATAAGTTCAGTTTTTGCGGTCACATCACTCCAGATAAGTTCATTTTCACCTTTTTCAAGATGAAGAATTTCTCTTAATTTTTCTGAAGTAAATGGTAAAAATGGTTCGCTTAAAACTGATAAAGCAGAGGCAATTTGCAACGCGACATACATCACTGTTTTAGTGCGTGCTTCATCGGTTTTAATTGTTTTCCAAGGCTCTTCGTCTGCTAAATATTTATTTCCTAATCGCGCTACATTCATCAATTCTTGCTGCGCTTCTCTAAAACGATACCGCTCTATCGAACTAGCAATAACAGCCGGATAGGCTTGTAGTTCTTTTAATGTTTGTTTGTCAACTTCAGAAAAATCTGAAGCCTCTGGCACAATTCCATCGTAATATTTATTGGTTAAAACCACGACTCGGTTTATAAAATTTCCGAAGATAGCGACCAGCTCATTATTGTTCCTGGCTTGAAAATCGGACCACGTAAAGTCGTTGTCTTTGGTTTCTGGGGCATTTGCGGTTAATACATAACGCAACACATCTTGCTGATTTGGAAACTCCTCCAAATATTCGTGCAACCAAACCGCCCAGTTTTTACTTGTGGAAATTTTATTGCCTTCCAGATTTAAAAATTCATTCGCCGGAACGTTATCAGGCAAAATATAATTTCCTTCAGCTTTTAGCATACTCGGGAAAATAATACAGTGAAAAACGATGTTATCTTTCCCTATAAAATGAAGCAGTTTAGAATCTTCATCTTTCCAATATGGCTCCCAATCTTTTCCTTCACGCTCCGCCCATTCTTTGGTAGCCGAAATATAGCCAATGGGCGCATCGAACCACACATATAAAACTTTGCCTTCGCCTCCTTCAACAGGAACGGGAATCCCCCAATCTAGATCGCGGGTTACGGCACGGGCACGTAAACCGTCGTCAATCCAAGATTTGCATTGGCCATATACATTACTTTTCCAATCTTTTTTATGGTCTTTTAAAATCCATTCTTTTAAAAAGCCTTCGTACTGATCTAAGGGTAAAAACCAGTGACGTGTTTCTTTTAAAACAGGTGTGTTACCCGTAATCGCACTTTTTGGGTTTATTAAATCGGTTGCGTTGTGGGACGTTCCACAGCTTTCACATTGATCACCGTAGCTTTCTTCAAAACCACATTTTGGGCAGGTTCCTAAGATAAACCGATCGGCTAGAAATTGATTGGCTTCGGCATCGTACAACTGCTCCGTAACTTCTTCGATGAATTTTCCGTCTTCGTATAACTTTTTGAAAAACGCCGAAGCAGTATCATGATGTACTTTTGCTGAGGTTCGGGAATAATTATCAAATGAAATTCCGAAATCTTCAAACGATTTTTTAATGATTCCGTGGTATTTATCCACTACTTCCTGAGGCGTGATGCCTTCTTTTTTCGCTTTTATGGTAATAGGTACGCCGTGTTCGTCACTTCCGCAGACAAATGCTACATCTTTATTTTGTAAGCGTTGGTAGCGCGCGTAAATATCTGCCGGTACGTATACACCTGCTAAATGCCCGATGTGAACAGGGCCATTGGTGTAAGGTAAGGCGGCGGTAATGGTATATCTTTTTGGTGTTGTTTGCATAATTACGTCCTTCGTTTTCTTGATGGAGGTGCAAAATTACGGATAAATGTGTTAATTTGGGTGCTATACTATTTTAGATTACTGCTACGTATGATTACACCCAATTTTTTAAAACCAGGCGATACCGTTGCTATTATTTCAACCGCTCGAAAAGTTTCAAAAGAAGAATTAGAACCCGGTGTACAATTATTGGAAAAATGGGGTTTACAACCGTTATTAGGAAAAACCATTGGAGCCGAACAAAACCAATTTGCTGGAAACGACTCTTTACGAACTGCCGATTTTCAAGCTATGCTGGACAACCCAACTGTAAAAGCCATTTGGTGTGCCCGAGGAGGATATGGAACGGTGCGAATGGTGGATGGATTGGATTTTTCAGAATTTAAAAAACATCCAAAATGGATTATTGGGTATAGTGATATTACAGTGCTGCATTCACATATTCATAATATTGGAATTGAAACAATGCACGCTGATATGCCCGCAGATATTGGAAAGAGAACAGTAGAAGCGGCAACTTCCATAAAAAAAATACTGTTTGGTGAATCCTATAAAATTTCATTCCCTTCGGAAGAAAAAAAATTAACTCGAACCGGAAGCGCTTCAGGACAGTTGGTAGGCGGTAATCTTTCGGTTTTGTATTCTATTTTAGGAAGCGCTTCTTCAGTAAACACTGATGGAAAAATCCTATTTATTGAAGATTTAGATGAATATTTATATCACATCGATCGGATGATGCAAAATCTAAAACGCACTGGACTTCTAAAAAATCTTGCAGGATTAGTAGTAGGCGGCATGAGCGATATGAATGATAATACCATTCCTTTCGGAAAAACGGCTGTAGCAATTATTGCCGAAGCGGTTTCAGAATATGAGTATCCGGTTTGTTTTGATGCACCTGCAGGTCACATTAAAGATAATCGGGCTCTGATAATGGGTAGAAATGTAAAACTTCATGTTACTGAAAATAATGTAACTTTAGATTTTAACTGATAAAATATCTTCTTTGGCGCACCACAACGAACTTGGAAAAATTGGCGAACAATTAGCAGTAGATTATCTTCTGAAAAACGGCTACGAAATTTTAGAACGAAATTTTTTCTATGATAAAGCCGAAATAGATATCATCGCACAAAAAGAGGAAGGTATCATTGTAGTTGTAGAAGTAAAAACCCGTAACAGTGCTTTTTTTGGTGATCCACAGAGCTTTGTCACCAAAGGAAAAATAAAGCTATTGGTAAAAGCTGCCAATGAGTATATGGTTATAAACAACCTAGATAAAGAGGTCCGTTTTGATATTATTGCGGTGTTAAAAAACAAAACTACTGAGAAGCTAGAGCATATAGAGAATGCTTTTTATCATTTCTGAAAAAGGGAATCTTCTACTGGTATTTCTGTAATTTTGAAATAAGGAAATCGACTTATCCAACTTTAGCTTCTATTTATGAATTCTACCAAAAAAGATATTATTCAAGCCATTCAGCAACAAAAAGAAAACCCTAACTTAAAGTATCGTTTAAAAGAACGAACCGAAGAATTTACTGAACTATTATTTTACACACTGTTTGATTCAGAAACATCGGTTTCAAAAAATTTTGAAACGTTAGAAACACTTTTTGAAGAATTAGTGGATATCGCTTGTTGGACACCCGAAAAACCGTGCAAAAAACTTTGGAAATCATACTTGCAAAAGCTTCCTGAGATTTTGGAAAAACTAAATAAAGATGCCAAAGCATTTGTTGATAACGATCCTGCGGCTAACTCTATAGAAGAAGTCTATTTGTCATACCCAGGATTTTACGCGATTGTAATTTATCGATTGAGTCACGAGTTATATAAATTCGGAATGCCTTTGGTGCCAAGACTTATGAGCGAATATGCTCACCATATTTCAGGAGCCGATATCAATCCTGGTGCTAAAATAGGTGAGTCCTTTTTTCTAGACCATGCAACAGGTACGGTAATTGGAGAAACCACGATTATTAAAAATAACGTAAAAATTTACCAAGGGGTTACCTTAGGAGCGCTTTCAGTAGCAAGAAATCTACGAAATATAAAACGCCATCCAACGGTTGAAGATAGCGTAGTTATTTATGCCAATGCAACTATTTTGGGTGGAAAAACAACCATTGGTAAAAATAGTGTAATTGGGGGAAACACGTGGATTACCGACTCTATTCCGTCTAATTCTATTGTTTCAAATACCAATGAAGTGAAAATTAAAACAACAGAAAATGTTTAAAAATATAACCGATTTTATAGGAAACACTCCTCTAATTGAAGCCAAAACCTTACTTAAAAACCCAAACATCACCTTGCTCTTAAAAATGGAAGGTCACAACCCGGGCGGAAGTGTAAAAGATCGAGCGGCGTATAATATGATTAAGTCTGCATTAGACAGAGGTGAAATTGATAAAAATTCGAAGCTTATTGAAGCGACAAGCGGGAACACAGGAATTGCGCTAGCGATGATAGCAGGGATTTTTAAGCTTAAGATAGAACTCGTGATGCCCGAAAATTCTACAAAGGAGCGCGTGCAAACCATGCGAGCGTACGGAGCGAAAGTTACGCTAACGTCATCCGATATTGGAATAGAAGGTGCAAGAGATTATGCCGAACAGAAAGTAGCTGAGGAAGGATATTATTCGTTTAATCAATTTGCGAATGATGATAATTGGAAAGCGCATTATAAAACCACAGGTCCTGAGATTTGGAACGATACTGAAGGGAAAATAACGCACTTTGTTTCAGCAATGGGAACGACGGGAACCATTATGGGCACGTCTACTTATTTAAAAGAAAAGAATACAAACATTCAAATTGTAGGAGCGCAGCCAACAGACGGTTCAAAAATTCCGGGTATTCGAAAGTGGGAGAAAGCGTATTTACCTAAAATATTCAATCCTAATAAAGTAGATCAAGTAATTGAAGTAAGCGAAGCGGAAGCTACAGCAATGGCAAAACGTTTGGGCGAAGAAGAAGGTGTGTTCTCCGGAATGAGCAGCGGCGGTAGTGTTACGGCTGCATTAAAATTAGCCGAAACCTTAGAAAGTGGTGTAATTGTAGCGGTGATTTGCGATCGAGGCGATCGGTATTTATCTTCTCCTTTGTTTGATGATTGATTTTAAATGATTACTGAAACATTTCTTGTCTTAGAAAGTGATTTAATTTTATAAAGTAAAACGATTTCTAAAAGTACTGCCGGGATTAAAAATAAAGCACCAAGCCACCCTAAAAAGACTGAAATTAAAAACACAGAACTCGCCATTTTAAATCCACCGGTTACGGTGGCTAAAACGCCTAAAGGTTTAGAAAGTTTCAGAAGTGAAAACCCAAAAAGGAAACCACCTAACCCGTAAAAAATGGATTCTATTACGGCAACATATTCAACTGTAAAGCCTTCAAAGTAGAGAGAAGATATATCGTATACATAAAATAGAAGCATCATAGCAATTAAAACATAAGTTGAAATTGTTAAGAGACTATTTTCAAAAATTTTACCGACGCGAATAAAGCCAATCGAAAAATATAAATACGATACTAGCGCTATGCATTTAACGCTTATGTAGGCTGCATTTCCTAAAATCATTTCATTTTCAAAGAAACGCGCCCAGTCTAGTGCAAATTCGGGGAAACCGATAATAAAGTATAGAATTCCTCCAATAAGCGCAAGCGTTAAAAAGGTTTTAGAGGTGCTAAGCAGACTTTTATTATACGCAACCTTTGTTTCTTTTTCCTTTTGAAAAGCTTCTAAATCGAAACCTAATGCGTCTAGAATACTTTTAATAGTATAACTTCTTGGGGTTACTTCTCCCGCTTCTATACGTTGAATCGTACGTACATTGATGTTGCATTTTTCAACTAATTCTTCTTGAGTGAGTCCTTTTTGCTTCCGAAGAGCGACAATTTTTTGACCTAATTCTGGTTGTTTCATAACAAAGTAAATTTATAAGACAATAGTACAACCAAGGTGAAAACAATGCAATTTTTACAATTGAATTTCACCCGACATTTACCCGACATTGTATAGTTCATGGGTCTTGTCTTGTTTGAAAGATACTTATTTATTCTCTAAAAGGCGCTAACGCATCTAATGCTCTATTTACTGAAGTAATCCTATCAAACGTTAATAACAACCGTAAACCGTTACGGGTTTTCTTCTCTTTCATCGTTACTCGCTGAGGATAGTTTTGGACGTATTGCAAGACTTTTGTAAATGCCGGACTCTGATAATACGCACTTTGTTGATCGCTCACAAAATAACCGACCAACTTGTTTTTCTTCATAATAACGCGTTCCAGTCCCATTTTAATAGCAATCCATTTAATACGAACGCTGTTTAATAAGTCTACAACTTGTTCAGGAAGTTCGCCAAAACGGTCAATTAATTCTTTTTCAAATTGCTGAAGCTCTTCCTCGGTATTTAGTTGGTTTAATTTGGTGTACAGATTAAGCCGTTCCGTAATGTTGTTGATGTAATCATCAGGGAAAAGCAATTCAAAATCGGTGTCGAGCACGGTTTCTTTTACAAAATCTCTCTTTTCGTGTTCAGTACCTTCATAAAGATCTTTAAATTCTTTTTCTTTAAGTTCATCAATCGCTTCGGAAAGAATTTTTTGATAGGTTTCAAACCCAATTTCGTTGATAAATCCGCTTTGTTCTCCACCTAATAAATCTCCTGCGCCACGGATTTCTAAATCTTTCATAGCGATGTTTAACCCGCTACCTAATTCTGAAAATTGTTCTAAAGCTGTAATTCGTTTTCGCGCTTCTTCGGTCATAACCGAATACGGTGGTGTAATAAAATAACAGAATGCTTTTTTATTACTTCTACCCACACGTCCGCGCATTTGGTGTAAATCTGACAACCCAAAATTATTGGCGTTATTGATAAAAATAGTGTTGGCATTTGGTACGTCCAATCCGCTTTCAATAATGGTGGTTGAAACCAATACATCAAACTCATTGTTCATAAAACCGAGCATGAGCTTTTCCAGCTTTTTACCGTCCATCTGCCCGTGACCAATCCCTATTTTAGCATCTGGAACTAAACGCTGAATCATTCCGGCAACTTCTTTAATATTTTCAATTCGGTTATGAACAAAAAATACTTGTCCGCCACGTGATATTTCATATCGAACTGCATCACGAATACTCTCTTCGCCAAAACGGATTACGTGTGTTTCCACTGGATAGCGGTTGGGTGGCGGCGTGGTAATAACCGATAAATCCCGTGCAGCCATTAAACTAAACTGCAACGTTCTTGGGATAGGTGTAGCTGTTAATGTAAGTGTATCTACATTTTCTTTAATAGTTTTCAGTTTATCTTTTACAGCGACACCAAACTTCTGTTCTTCATCAATGATCAATAACCCGAGGTCTTTAAATTCAACCGATTTGTTAACCAATTGATGTGTGCCAATCACAATATCAAGGGTTCCATCTTTTAAACCTTCTAAAACAGCCCGACGTTCTTTAGCAGTTCGAAAACGATTTAAGTAATCAATATTCACAGGCATATCTGCCAATCGCTCTGTAAATGTTTTAAAATGCTGAAACGCCAAAATGGTGGTGGGCACCAAAATAGCAACTTGTTTGTTGTTGTCAACTGCTTTAAAAGCAGCACGAACGGCAACTTCTGTTTTTCCGAAACCTACATCGCCACAGATTAATCGGTCCATGGGGCGCTCATTTTCCATGTCACGCTTAACATCTTCAGTCGCAGTAGATTGATCGGGCGTGTCTTCATACATAAAAGAGGACTCTAATTCAGCTTGCAGGTATGAATCGGGATCATATGCAAACCCTTTTTGCAAGCGACGTTTGGCGTAGAGTTCAATTAGGTTGAAGGCAATTTGCTTAACCCGTTTTTTGGTCTTTTGTTTTAGTTTTTTCCAAGCGGCACTGCCTAATTTGTATATTTTGGGCTCTTTTCCGTCCTTGCCGTTATACTTGGTGATTTTATGAAGCGAATGAATGCTGAGGTACAGAATATCGCGTTCGCCATACATGAGTTTGATTGCTTCTTGCTGCTTACCTTCCACATCAATTTTCTGAAGTCCGCCAAATTTTCCAATTCCGTGATCAATATGTGTCACATAATCGCCTACTTCAAGATTGGTCAACTCTTTTAAGGTAATTGCCTGTTTTTTGGCATATCCGTTCTTAAGCTGAAATTTATGATACCGCTCAAAAATCTGATGGTCGGTATAGCAAACATTTTTTTGATTGTCATCGATAAACCCTTGAAACAAAGGGAATACAATCGTTTGGTATTCCTTTACGTGTTGCTCGGCATCTTCAAAAATGTCATGAAAACGCTTTGCTTGTTGTTCACTACTACAAAAAATGTAGTTTTTATAACCTTTTTCTACGTTTTCGTTTAAGTTATCAATCAACAAATTGAATTGTTTGTTGAACGATGGTTGCGGTTTTGTGTTGAAATGAATCGCCTCGCTACTATTTTTACTATCTAATGTTACGGTTGTAAATTCAGAGAGTTGGCTTTTTAATAATTCGGAAGTGCAAAACAATTCTTTCGGTTCGCTTTGCTTTATTTCGCCAGAAGCTTCGTTGAAAGCATGGGTTGCTTTTTCAAATAATTTTGTAATGCTGCTGCTTAATAGCTCTTCATTTTTCAGAAAAACCACGGTTTTTGAAGCGATGTATTTTAAGAAACTTTCACGCGTTTCTTCCATCATCTTATTTTCCACATTCGGGATGATGGATATTTTCTTTAATTGTACATCAGAAAGTTGTGTTTCTACATCAAACGTACGGATGCTATCTACTTCATCGCCAAAAAACTCAATCCGGTACGGCTCGTCATTACTAAAACTAAACACATCTAAAATACCACCACGGACTGAAAATTCGCCAGGTTCGGTCACAAAATCGGTGCGTTTAAATTTATATTCAAACAACACTTCATTTACAAAATCGATGGATACTTCTTCGCCTACTTTTAACTTTAAAGTGTTTTTTTCAAGCTCTTTCCGCGTTACTACTTTTTCAAATAGCGCCTCTGGATAGGTAACAATAATGGCTGGTTTGCGTCGAGAATTGATGCGGTTCAGCACTTCGCTTCTCAACAATACATTGGCATTGTCGGTTTCTTCAATTTGGTAAGGCCGGCGATAACTTCCAGGATAAAATAACACGTTTTCGTCACCGTGTAATTGTTCCAAATCATTCAAATGGTAAGCTGCTTCTTCTTTATCATTTAAAATAAGAAGGAATGGTTTTTCTGAAACTTTAAAAGCTTCAGAAATAACAATTGAAGTAGCAGAGCCAACTAAGCCTGAAACCGAAATTTGTTGTTGCGAACCAGATATAGCTTCCCCTAGCTTTAGGGTTTCATCAGCCTTTGAAAAAAGCGTATTAACGAGAGTTTTGCTCATAAAGGCGCAAAGATAGTATCTTATCTTCTTATTCTAAGCTGCCACATAGAGTTTTATCATTTTCATAACACAATTAGGTTGCAGCAATACGTATTTTTAGATTATGGCTATAGAAGAGTTTGACGTATTTGTAATAGGAACAGGAACCGCTGGAAAAAGCGTGGCATACGATTGTGTTGAAGCTGGAATGAGTGTCGCTATTGCTGATAATAGAGAGTTTGGTGGCACGTGTGCCAATCGAGGTTGCGACCCTAAAAAAGTATTGGTAGGCGTTACTGAGGCCATACAATTGACTGAAAATTTAAAAGGAAAGGGAATTATATCTGTTCCTGAAGTAAGTTGGAAAGACGTACAAAAATTTAAATCAAATTTTACTGAAGCTGTTCCCGCAGCTACCGAACGTGATTTAGAAGAAGCTGGAATTGCTATGTACCACCAATCACCCCAGTTTTTAGATGAAAACACGCTGTCTGTAGAAGGGAAAACGGTGAAAGCTAAAAAGATTGTCATTGCCACAGGACAAAAACCTTTAGAGTTAAAAATACCCGGAAGAGAACATTTAAAAACGAGTGACGACTTTTTAGAGTTACCAGAGCTACCAGAAAGTATTGTTTTTGTAGGCGCTGGTTATATTGGGATGGAGTTTGCTCATATTGCAGCGCGCTGTGGTGCAAAAGTTACCGTGGTTGAGTTTGCCCCAAGGCCTTTAATGCCTTTTGATGAAGATATTGTCAATCATCTTGTAGAAGCTTCAGAAAAAATAGGAATTGATTTTATTTTCAACGCTCAAGTAACAGAGGTGGAGGAATTACAAAAAAATCATCGTGTCATTTTTCAGAAAAATGGAAAAGAGAATTCCGTTAAAGCTAGAGCTGTTTTTAATACAGCAGGACGCGTACCTTCCATAGACGAACTTGATTTAGATAAAGGAAATGTTGCGGTTGAAAAAGGAGGCGTTTCAGTAAATGAGTTTCTTCAAAATACCACAAATCCGTCGGTGTATGCCTGTGGTGATGTTTCGGCCAGTGGTTCGTTGCCGTTAACGCCTACTTCGTCTCAAGAAGCGCGAGTGGTTTCAAAAAATATTCGGAAAAATAACGTATTGAAAATGGATTTCCCACCGGTTCCTTCCGTAGTATTTACCTTGCCGCAAGTCGCTGCTATTGGTTTGACCGAAGAAGAAGCTAAAAAACAAGGCTACGATATTGTAGTGGAGTCTAAAAGCGTGCCTTCGTGGTTTAATGCAAAACGAATTAATGAAGAAACCTATGCTTATAAGACCATAGTCGATAAAGACCGAAACTTAATTTTAGGAGCACACATTATAGCACCACACGCTAGTGAAATGATTAATCTTTTTGTCCTCGCGATGTGTGGGAAATTAAAATGCGAAGATTTAAAGGCCATGATTTTTGCCTACCCAACGTGGGGTAACGATATTAAGGGGATGGTTTGAACAGGCTAATCTTTTCTAAAATGCTCTTTACATTTTTGTACCGGACTAGTATCTCTGTTCTGAAAAGAGTGAACTGCGCTGCTAATAAATAAAACAGCTGCAGTTATTAGTGTAGCGTACACAATGCTTTGGTTGCTGTCCCAATTAGCTACTGCAATGGCGATTAAAGCCCAAACACCGACCAGGGCAAATTCACGCATATTGCGTTTCCAGGTGACGGTGAGATTAATGATTCCGGCAATAACGATCATTATGACCGTCCAATAAGTTTCAGATAAGCCCCATCCTTCCCAGCCGATACTACTTAAGTATGCAGCAATGTTTGCAATGCTTGCTACAGTAATCCACCCGCTGTAAAAAACAAAAGGCCACCATAAAAATGATATGACTGAAATAGGTGCGTCCCACAATTCCATACTGTTGTTCATCACAATTTTTAAAAGTGAAAACAGTAAAACGAACATTGCTAGTATAGAAAAACTAATATATCCGTAGAGCCAAAAGGTAACCCACATAATATTGGCTACACAAGAGAGGACGAACCACCAGCCAGTTTTCAGCACAAAAGCATCGTCTCTTACTTTTCTGAAAAGACTTCGACTTTGATAGATTACAAACCCTAACAATAACAAATAAATAAATCCCCAAATCGAGAATGCATAACCTGCTGGAGTAAATAAATTGGGCATGGAAGCAGAAACTTCACCGATTGTGGTGTCGTTCATCGCACCGGTGTTTGAGAGGTAGTTCACAAAAACGGTAGCCAAAAAGGCAAGGATATTGGCAATTTGTAGTGTTTTTTTCATAGGCTCTTAAAGTTAAAAGTTTAAAAGATGAATCCTTTTTGAATTAAGAAAAATTTAGCGAAGGATATTTTCAGTGAAAAATAAAAAAGTCTAGTTTACTGAACTTGATTTGTAAATATTTTATATTTGTAGTTTAATACGATACTATGTCATTTACAGACCTTTTTGAAAGAGGAGAACACTCCAGAAATTTGAGCCATTTTGCTTCTATTGCAAATATTGCAGCCATCGATGGTGAATTGAACGAAGAAGAAGAAAAGCTATTGAAGCGTTTTGCGCGAAAATTGAATATTGAAGAAGATGAATACCAAGAAGTGATCAAAAACCCTTCTAAATATCCTATAAATCCACCAAATAGCTCTGACAGGCGTTTGGAGCGTATGCACGATCTTTTTGAAATGATCTTTGCTGATCACGAAATAGACGATCATGAGCGTTTTTTAATTGAACGCTATGCAATTGGGTTAGGATATACAGCAGAATTGGCCCAAAAACTAATTAAACGCTCTATCGAAATATACGATGGGGGATTAAACCTTGAAGATTACCGTTATTTGTTGAATAGAGATAAATAATCGCTTCAGAAATATAATTAGAACACCCAAAACTTATTTAGTGTTGGGTGTTTTTTTATTTAGCATTTTTCATAAACTCTTCCGCCTTTTCCATCATATTTACACTTCCGCAGAAAAAAGGAACACGTTGGTGTAGTTTGGTAGGTTGAATGTCTAAAATACGGGTATAGCCATCACTGGCTTTTCCGCCGGCTTGTTCGGTTAAATAGGCCATGGGATTACATTCATACAATAATCGAAGCTTGCCATCGGGGTTTTTAGATGTACTTGGGTAGATGTAAATTCCGCCTTTAATTAAGTTTCTATGAAAGTCTGAAACCATAGAACCTATATATCGAGCTGTGTAAGGGCGGTCGCCTTCTTCTTTTTGACAGTATTTTATGTAATCTTTCACACCTTGTGGAAAATGCACATAATTCCCTTCGTTTACAGAATAGATATTACCGTCTTTCGGAAATTTCATATTAGGGTGCGATAAATAATACGTTCCAATTGCTGGATTTAATGTAAAGCCGTTTACACCGTGACCTGTTGTATAAACAATCATGGTAGAGGTTCCATATACAATATAACCAGCAGCCACCTGTCTATTTCCGGGTTGTAAAAAATCGTTTATAGTAACTGGAGATCCAGAAGGTGTTACGCGTCTGTAAATAGAAAAAATAGTCCCTACCGAAACATTTACATCAATATTTGAAGAGCCGTCCAAAGGATCAATTAAAACAACATATTTATTGTCGTTTTTCTCATTTCGACCTTTAATGGTTATAAAATCATCTTCTTCTTCACTGGCAATACCACAAACAATTTCTCGGTTGGTCAATGTATTGATAAAAGCTTCATTGGCATATACATCCAATTTTTGCTGGTCTTCACCTTGTATATTTTGGTCTCCTGCTGTACCTAAAATATCGACTAAACCAGCTTTGTTTACTTCATGGTTAACCACTTTAGCCGCCAAGCGAATGGAATTGATAAGTCGCGACAATTCGCCCGAAGAATACTTAAATTCTTCTTGATTTTCAATAATAAATTCGCCTAACGTTTTGTTCTTGTTTGCCATTTTTATCTTAATAGATGGATTTTAGTCGCAAATATCGATATTTTTGTCCAAAGCGTATTTTAATTAAACCGAAAATAAGATGGATTTCAACATTCGTAAAAGTACTAAAGAAGACATGCCTGCCGTATTGCACTTGATAAAGGAGTTGGCAGATTATGAAAAAATGGAGCATGAAGTAGAAATAACTACGGAAAACTTAGTAAAAGAAGGTTTTGGGGATGATCCATTGTTTGATTGTTTTATTGCTGAAAAAGAAGATGGCGAGGTAGTGGGAATGGCATTGGTTTATTTTCGGTTTTCTACCTGGAAAGGTAAAACGCTTCACTTAGAAGATTTAATGGTGAAAAAAGAATACCGTGGTGAAGGTTTGGGAATTGCTATTTATTCCGAAGTAATAAAATTTGGAGCTTCTCATGGCGTAAAACGAATAGAATGGATTGTACTCGATTGGAATAAAAATGCCATAAAGTTTTATGAAGATACAGGAGCTTCGCTTCAAAAACAGTGGTACACAGTGCAAATGGACGAAGAAGGAATTAAAAATTTTGTTGAAAATTTATAGATGAAAGTATTTAAGTTTGGAGGGGCATCGGTTAAAGATGCTCAAGGGGTTAAAAATGTAACAACCGTACTTAAAAAAACCGGAGAAAAAGATTTAGTAGTTGTAGTCTCGGCGATGGGAAAAATGACCAATGCGTTGGAGGAGGTTGTTACAGCACATTTAGCAAAAAGCGATACGTTAAAAGACCATCTTTTAACTATTGAAACCTATCACTACGATATATTAAAAGAGTTATTTCCTAATCAGGAACATGCTATTTATAAGGCTGTCTCAGGACTTTTGGACCAATTAAAAGGATTTTTGGTTTCTTCAAAATCAAAAAATCACGCCTTTGTTTATGATCAAATAGTAAGCTATGGTGAGTTGATTTCTACAACAATAGTTTCTACATTCCTTTCTGAAGAGAACATTAAAAACACGTGGTTAGATGTTCGTGGATGCATTAAAACGGATGACAATTACCGCGATGCAAAAGTAGACTGGGAGGTAACCCAAAAAAGAATTGTCGATAAAGTAAGCCCAACTGGAATTACCATTACACAAGGTTTTTTAGGTGCAGAACATGAGAATAACTTCACTACCACATTAGGTCGGGAGGGGAGTGATTATACGGCAGCTATTTTTGCCTATTGTTTAAATGGCGAATCGGTTACCATCTGGAAAGATGTTCCGGGGGTGTTAAATGCCGATCCAAGATATTTCAGTAAAACTCAACTATTGAATAAGATATCGTATCGAGAAGCGATAGAACTTGCTTTTTACGGCGCTTCGGTAATTCACCCAAAAACCTTGCAACCGTTACAACGAAAAGAGATTCCGTTGTATGTAAAATCATTTTACAATCCTGAAGACGAAGGGACTTGTGTAGGCAAGGGAGTTACTTTAGACCCAAAAACATCGTGTTTTATTTTAAAGAATAACCAAGTGCTTATTTCACTTTCATCTTTGGACTTCAGTTTTATGATGGAAGACCATATAGGTGACGTTTTTAAGTGGTTGCACAAGTATAAAATGAAGGTGGAATTAATCCAAAATTCAGCTATTAGTTTTTCGGTTTGTGTGGATAATAAATACGACAAACTGGACGAATTATTAGTAAAACTTCGCGAAAAATTTAAGGTAAAATGGAACGAAGGCGTAACATTATACACTGTTAGGCATTCTATTCCTTCAGAAATCAAAGCATTGACTGAAAATCGAAACGTTTTACTAAAACAGGAAAGTAGGGATACTGTTCAAATTATTGTAGAAAACTAGTTGAATTGCTTTCGCTATATTTGTGTAAGGTATCAATCATACCAGATTTAAATTAAAAACACTATGGGATTAGTTAATGCTAAAGAAGTGGCCAAGGCCATTAATGTCGATAACTTCGGCTTTCTGGGCACTTTTATGGGCTGGTCCTTAATGAAGGTGCTGAACATTTCTACCCTTAATAAAATCTATGACCGCAACAAGCATTTAAGCGATTTAGAGTTTATAAATGCATTGCTGGATGAATTTGAAATCAATTTTGAAATACCAGAAGAAGATTTACGGCGTATTCCTAAAAAAGGCCCTTTTATAACCATTTCTAACCATCCGTTAGGTGGGATTGATGGTATCTTATTATTGAAACTATTATTAGAACACCGTCCGGATTTTAAAATCATTGCTAATTTCTTATTGCATAGAATCGAACCGTTAAAACCGTATGTAATGCCCGTAAATCCTTTTGAAGAAAGAAAGGATGTAAAATCGAGCGTGATGGGTTTTAAAAATGCATTGTCACACGTTAGGGAAGAACATCCATTGGGAATTTTCCCAGCCGGGGAGGTTTCAACATATAGAGACGGTAAATTGGTAGTTGATAAACCATGGGAACCAGCGGCGATGAAATTGATTAAAAAAGCCGAAGTTCCAGTCGTTCCTATTTATTTTCATGCGAAAAATAGTAAGCTGTTTTATCGTATGGCAAAACTGAATGATACTTTACGAACGGCAAAATTACCTTCGGAATTATTGACTCAAAAAGAACGGGTAATAAAAGTGCGAATTGGAAATGCCATTTCAGTAAAAGATCAAGCCGAACATGAAACACTAGAAGATTTTACCAATTTCCTTAGACGAAAAACGTATGTTCTGTCCAATCCTTTTCAGAAAAAAAAATTATTGGATACTATTCCAAAATCACTAAAAATACCCAAGTTGCCTAAAAAAATTGCAGGCCCCATTCCATTAGAAGCTATGGAGCCCGAAATAGAATCACTTCGTCAAAATGATAAGCGGTTGCTCATCAGTAAAAATTATGAAGTCTTTTTAGCACAAGCCGAAACCATACCTAACATACTGCGTGAAATAGGAAGATTGCGCGAAATCACCTTTAGGGAAGTAGGAGAAGGAACCAATAATGCTGTAGATTTGGATGAGTTTGACGCCTATTACCACCATATGTTTTTGTGGGATAATGACGCAAAAAAATTAGCCGGAGCCTATCGTATGGGATTAGGAGAGCAAATTTTTAAGCAATTTGGCATTGACGGTTTCTATTTGCAAGATTTATTTAGGTTTGATCAAGAATTATATCCCATGATGAGTAAAAGCATCGAAATGGGACGTGCTTTTATCATTAAAGAATATCAATTAAGACCAATGCCACTCTTTTTATTATGGAAAGGAATAGTGCATACCACACTTCGGTTCCCAAATCATAGATATTTAATTGGTGGGGTAAGTATTAGCAATAAGTTTTCCGATTTCAGTAAAAGCTTGATGATCGAGTTTATGAAATCGAACTACTACGATCCTTATGTGGCACAATACATTAAACCAAAAAAGGAATATAAAGTAACGCTAAAAGATGCCGATAAAGACTTCATTTTTGATGAAAGTGAAGCCGATCTTAACAAATTTGATAAAATAATTGATGAGGTAGAACCTGGCGACTTAAGACTTCCCGTATTGATAAAAAAATACATTAAACAAAACGCCAAAGTAGTGGCTTTTAACGTAGATCCGCTGTTTAACAATGCGGTAGACGGTTTAATGTACATTCGTATTGCCGATTTACCTGAAAGCACGGTAAAACCTGTTATGGAAGAGTTTCAGGAAGAGTTGGAAAAAAAGTATGCCAACGGCGGTAAAAAGGAAGAGGAGTGAAAAATACACCGTTTATTTTTGATTCTTCAACAACAAGGTTTTAAACGCTAATTCCCCGGCGTTATTCAAATGATCTTGATCACTAAATAATGTGTCTTTGCTTAAAAGTGATTTTTTAAAGTCTAAAATATCCAATCCGTTTTCTCTGAAAAGTTTATCAGAATCATAACTTTGTTTGCCGAGTACTTGGTCATATGATGAGGAAATAGGAAATTTAATTCCAATTAATTGTATGTTGTTTTCTTTACAAAGCTGAATCATTCTTTTTAATGATTGAGTTAATTTTTTTGATCTTTTTTCTTCAGAAAAATACGTATTAAACCGTTGTTTACTCTTTACTTCCTTTTCAGTTTCTGAAAGAGCAGACCAAGGAATAGGGTCCTTATTTTCACTTGTAATAGAATTGAGCTTATTTTTGAAAAAGTGCTTAATAACAGCACTGTATTTTGAGTTGAAAAAGACGATGTATCTATTTATATATTTTTCATTTAAAAATGTAAAATAGTTTGAAAAGTCACTAGAATCTGTATAATACACTGATAACCCCTTGTTGTTGAAGTCTTCTCTACTAGGCGATAAGGTGTGGTCGTCAACAGATAGGTATATTTTTTCAACTGAAGATTTTCGAATTAAAAACCGTAGTTTCCGCTCCATATCTATGTAAGAGTCCCCAGTTTCAGAGAGGTTGTAAATCCCGTTTGTTTCACGCAAATCCCCTGCATTGTACCCGTGAGAATCTGCTAAAAGATATTCTTTGTAATCTAACTGAACCTTATAGTAATCTTCAACGTAAATGTTCTGTACAAGAATAAGTAGGGCACTATTAAAGCATGCTAACAAAAAAGTAAAGACGAGTATGTTTTTTAAAAATGCTTTCATAGTTAAAATTGAAAATAGATAAATTCAATTGCTTCATCTGTATTTCCAAAAAAGTATATCATAAAGATAATACTCAAGTAAAAGCCCCAACGAACGGGTTTTTTAAACTGTGCCTGAAGATTTGAAAATGTATGTTCATATTCTTTCCGAAACCATTCTAATAGTATCAAAACTGCAATTAACAAAAATAGTTTTATAGGGAAGAGTTCAGGAAAATTAAACAAAGAACCAGAAAAAATACCGCCAATATACAGAAATGCATCTGTGACCGAATCGGCTCTAAAAAATACCCAGGCTAAAGTTGTAAGAATAAATGTAGAAGCAATTTTCAGCACATCTATAATGCTAGGTAAATACTTATGGTTTGCAACAATCTCTGTATGTTTTCTATGTTGATTAAAAAGCATAAAAGGGACATAAAACAACGCGTGTAAAGTTCCCCACACTATAAACGTCCAATTAGCTCCGTGCCAAAATCCGCTTACAATAAAAATGATAAAGATATTACGTAATTGTAGCGTTAAACTCCCTCTGCTACCGCCTAAGGGAATGTAAACATAATCTCGAAACCATGTGGATAGTGAAATGTGCCAGCGCCTCCAAAACTCAGCAATATCCCTAGAAAAATAGGGGAGGGCAAAGTTTTTCATTAAATTGAAACCAAACAATCGGGAGGTTCCAATTGCAATGTCGGAATACCCAGAAAAGTCACCGTAAATTTGAAAAGCAAACAATGCAGCACCAATAAATAAAGTACTTCCAGAGTAGCTTTCAGGATTTTCAAAAATGGTGTTTACTATTGGCGCGCAATTGTCGGCAATTACTATTTTTTTAAATAACCCTAAGAGTATTTGCCGCATTCCATCTATTGCTGCGGCATATTCAAATCTTCTTTTTTTATGAAATTGTGGTAATAGGTTTGTTGCTCTTTCAATCGGTCCGGCAACTAATTGAGGAAAGAAACTCACAAAGGCGAAAAACGAGATTATATTGGTGGTTGGCTTTAATTTATTTCTATAAACATCTATTGTATAACTTAAAGTTTGAAACGTATAGAAACTAATCCCTACCGGTAAAATAATGTTTAATCGGTCTGGATCGATAGTCTGCCCAAAAAATGTAAATGCATCGGCAAAACTTTCAGCAAAAAAGTTATAGTACTTAAAAAAACCTAAAAATCCAATGTTTACTGCTATACTAGCAGAAAGCAATAACTTTTTATGAAACTTGCTATTGGCTTTTGAAAGCTGAACCCCTAGTAAAAAATCTACGAAAGAACTAAAAAGTATTAAAAATAGGAACCTCCAGTCCCACCAGCCATAAAAAACATAGCTAGATACCAATAAAAGAATGTTTTGGGTTTTTATTTTTTTGTTGAAAACAAACCAATATAGAATAAAAACTATTGGCAAAAAAAATGCAAACTCAATGGAGTTGAACAGCATATGGGTTGTTTACTAGCTAAGTGTTGAAAATCTTAATTTCAAATATAAATTAAAGTTTGCAAAAGTAGAATACAAAACCACTTTGAAAATGGCGATAATGATTTCATTCTTTATGAAATTGAAGCCAACTTTAGGAAGTTTTAAAGCTAATTTATACTTAAACTACTGTATTTTGCCTTAATTAACATAAAAGCCCCATAGGCAATTAAACCAGTGGCAATTACTCCCAGGATAACCGATCCAAACTCATTTTGTAGAAAACCGAAAGCTTGTGTTTTGTCTACTGTCTCAGCAGAAGCAGAAAAAGCGGCCCTAAACATTAAAAATGCCATAATACCCACAACAATGCCTCGCGCAGTAAACCCTACCTTAGCTGCAGAAACAACTAATTTTTTCGCTTTTTCACTCAAATCTGCTTCATCTACTTCTTCTCTGAATTTGCCAGAGTATGCTTGGTAGAACTCGTAAATTGATTTGCCCAACAAAGCCAAACCTATTATAATAGCTACAACCTTATAATCAAGCATTTTCATAAAAAAGGAGTTCCCACCTCCTTCTGAACTGCTTCCAAGTACCTGCTTAATTGCAGAAAAGGCCAAAAGGCCATAAAAAGCACCACTTATAAAATAACTTACTCGTTTAACAATTGCCTTATAATCAGTTCCTGTGTTTTTTGGATCGGCAAAAGATTGATACCATCGCCAAAACATATACCCAATTAAACCTATAGCGGTTATGACAAGTAATATTTTCCCAAATGCTTGTTGAGAAATAAAATCCAATGCATTACTGCTACCTGACTTTTCTCCACCAAGGCCAAAAGCACTGAAAGCGGTTAAACCTCCAATTAAAAAATAGACCCATCCTTTGGTAGCAACGCCGAAACGGGCAAAATTTTGTTTTTTATTTCCCATCTCTTTTTTATTTAAAAGTTTTATTAGGAAGTTACGAAGTGAAAATTAATTAGCTATCGGTACTCTGGGTTTTCAAAATTCCACCGGGTACCGTCATCCCAATCGCCACGTGAGTTTCCGTAAGCAGGATATCCACCTTGCTCTTTTAGCATTTTTGCCAAATGTAAAAGGTTATAGGTCATAAAAGTAGTGTTCCGGTTGGTAAAACTATTGTTTTTCGCATCACTTTCTTCATCCATATAACTGGGACCTGGCCCTGCCTCACCAATCCAACCACAATCGGCTTGTGGTGGAATACTATAGCCAACGTGTTGTAAAGAATACAGGATATTCATTGAACAATGTTTTATCCCGTCTTCATTTCCGGTAATAATACAACCGCCTACTTTTCCATAGAAATAATATTGCCCTTTATCGTTTTGTTTACCACTCATGGCATACAAACGTTCAATGAGTTTGGTGGCTTCAGAAGATTTTTCGCCTAACCAAATTGGAGTGCCAATTATTAAAATATCGGCCGCATCTACTTTTTTCCATATTTCGGGCCACATATCTTTTTTCGCACCGTGTTCTGTCATGTCAAAATAGACACCGGGAGCGACATCGTGGTCTACAAAACGGATAATTTCTACTGAAACACCTTCTGCTTTCATGATATTTGCCGAAACATCTATCAACCCTTGCGTATGACTCATTCTGGGTGATTGCTTTAAAGTGCAGTTAATGTACAATACGTTGAGATTGCTAAAATCTGGTTTTTTAGAAGCCATAGGAGTAGTTTTTTGTTGTCATTATGTCGAATGAGTGAAATAACCCTTTCATAAGAACCTATTAAAACTACTGAAAAGAACTAAGAAAGAAACTATTACGAAGTCAAATCTTCCATAATGAATTTAATTTTGTCTTCAGAAATAGGCTTGATGACAAAGTTTTTGACTTGTGAGTATTTTTTCGATTTATTTAAATCTACGGGGTCTATGGAAGAGCTGACAATGTATATTGTAACTTCTTTTGTAGTCTTTATTTTAATAAATTCATCTAAAAACTGCCACCCATCCATAACGGGCATATTTAAATCTAATAGAATTACATCAGGAAAAGCTTCTGTAGAGTCTTCTTCCATAATGGGTTTTAGGTGGTTAAGCGCATCTTTTCCGTGATTAAAAACAAGGAAACCATTGCAAAAATTTGATAATTGCATCATTCTTTTAGCTCCAAAAACAAAAATGGGGTCGTCGTCTATAATACAAGCTATGTCAACTTTTTTCATGCTGTAAATATAATATAAAAGTTGTTCCTTTTTTAACTTCACTTGTAACTTCTATTTTACCTCCCATCGCCTCTATCTGGTTTTTAGTTATAAAAAGACCTAAACCTCTTGCGTCTTTATGTTGATGAAAAGTTTTGTACATGCCAAATAGTTTCTCGCCATGCGTTTTTAGGTCGATGCCCAATCCGTTGTCTTCAATTTTAACCAATACAAAACCGTTTTTAATTTCTGCATCTATTGTTACCAATAAGCTACGATCTGGGCTTTTATACTTTATTGTATTAGTAAAGAAATTGAGAAAAACGCTGTCTAAATAAGCGGGAATCCCTTTAATATAAATGTCTTCGCTTACATTGTTCTTAAAAACAATATTGCTTTCTAGAGTTTGGGGCTTTACGCTGTTTATCGATTTTTCAATGTAGTGAAATAAGTTTTCCGTGGTTAAGCTTTCTGTCGTTTTGGTATTTACAACAGCAACCTCATTTAAGTTTTTAACAGTTTCTTGTAAATGGTCCACGGCGCTTTTAAGCATCGGAAAAAATTCATTATCAGTTGCTTCAGGAAGGTCCATTTCCATTAAATTAAGTAGCATCTCTAAGTTACCAGAATGGGAACGTAGGTTGTGTGAAACAATATGAGCAAAGTTGAGGAGTCGCATATTTTGGTCTTTGGTAACCTCAAGTAATGATCTATTTCTTTGTTCTATTTTTTTTCGTTCTGTTATATTGTTTATTTGTGACACAAAATATTGTGGCTTTCCTTTTGTGTTTTTTACCAACGAGACCGAAAGGAGCGCCCAAACTATGGATCCGTTTTTATGGTAATATCTTTTTTCAATTTTATAACTATCCCTTTTATTAATGAGCATCTCTTGTAATAAAGACACATCAGCGTATAGGTCGTCGGGATGAGTAATATCTTGGAAGGTCAATTGTAGAAATTCTTCGCTTGTGTAGCCAATCATTTCACATAATGTGTCATTTACTTGAAGCCAGCTGCCGTCTAAATCAACCAAGGCCATTCCATTGGCGGCGTATTCAAATATTTTTCTGAAACGCTCTTCGTTAAGGGCTAATTTTTTTGAGGCTTTTGTTTTTTCATGAATATCTTGAAACACCCCATGTACTTTTATACACCTATCATTATTATCAAAAACCGGCGCACCAATAGAACGCACCCATTTTTCTTTTCCTGTAGCGGTTACTATTTGAAATTCTCTGTCAAATTTTTCACCTGTTTCTATACAGTTGTTAAAGAGTTCGGTTATTAATTCTCTGTTTTTTCCTTCCTTGTAAAAGTTTATACCTTCTTCAAGATTTGGCACATAATCTGGTTCTACTTCGTGGATTTCTTTTGTGATTTTACTCCAAAAGATAGTGTTGTTTATAAGATCTACTTCCCAACTTCCAATTTTTGCAGCTTCCTGCATAAAATTGAATATAAGGTTGTTGTCACTTAGCTGCTTATCGTTGTGGACATTAGGGCTCATTAGCTTTTAAATTGAGGAGTTTAAACTAAATATTATGCTATTTAATAATTTTTATTGCCGTACTTTTACTCTTTCAACCTTACTTTAAGATCTAAAAATCGGTAAAGTACACTTAATATACGATTAAATATCTAAATTAGTTTTAATAAATCCCTAACCTATAGAATTTTAGCAGAATTGTAACAAGTGTAGGTGTTTACCTATCACCAAAAAAAGAATGGATTACTCCCTTTTGAAGAAAAAAAGCTTTCAGTTTTATTGCTGAAAGCTTTTTTTTAAAGTTAAATTAAAACCAAGGTTTCTCCCCTGCTTGGTACATATTGTAGAACTCTTCGTCACTTTTGGTAAGGTAAATGATGCCTTCTATTAAGCCAACAATACCTGTAGCCATTAAAATAAAAACACCTACACCTAAACAAGATGTGGCGTAGCCTATTAACGAAGCGACCAGAAGTATAATCCCTTCTTTATTATATCCTAAAATAAATTTATGAATACCCAACGAGCCTAAAACAATTGCCAAAATACCGGCGATTAATTTTTTATTGTCTCCGCTATTGGTTGCTTGGTTCCAGCCTTCTTTAAACTCGTTAGCAGTGTTCTTTGCTTCTTTTTCAATGTTCTCAGCTGTATTGTCGGTGTTTTTCTTGGTACTGTCGTAACCTTCGTTTTTGTTTTCTTCCATGATTATGGTTGGTTGTTAAGATGTTAGTAAGAGTAAAAGTATGAAAAAAATAATTATAAAAAGACACTGTCAATAGGTTCCCAAAGCTCAATTTTATTCCCTTCTGGGTCAAGTATCCATCCAAACTTTCCATACTCATATTCTTCTATTTCGCCTACGACGGTTACTCCTTCTTCTTTAAGTACTTTAAGTAATTCGACTAAATTTTCAACCCGAAAATTCATCATAAATTCTTTTTCACTGGGCTTGAAATATTCCGTCTTTTCATCAAATGGGCTCCATTGTGTAGAACATTTGTTACCCTCTTCGTCTTTCCACCAAAAGGTACACCCGTAATCATCGGTGTTTAAACCTAAATGTTTATTGTACCAGTTTTTTACAGCTTTTGGGTCTTTCGTTTTAAAGAAAAATCCGCCTAGACCTGTGACTCTTTTTTTCATTGTTTTATTTTTTAAATTCTTCAAGTATCTTTTCTACAATCGTTTCAGCTAATTTTATTTTACTTTCAACTGTCCACCCTGCTACATGGGGACTTACGAGCACATTTTCCATCTGTAATAATTGTTGAAGCGGTTTGGGCATTTCTTTTTCAGAAAAAAGTGACTCGAACGATAATTTTTCATACTCTAGCACATCTAAGCCAGCACCTAAAATTTTTCCGTTTTCGAGAGCCGAAACTAAATCTGCGGTTACAACACTTTTTCCGCGAGCGGTATTAATAAACCAAAATGGTTTACTGAAACTGTTAATAAAATCGGTGTTAATCATTTTATCGGTTAAAGGTGTCCATGGGGTGTGAAGGCTTAAAACATCTGCCATTTCTTGTAATGTCTTAAGTGAAACTTGGGTAGCGTGTTTATCGCCGACATCGTCCTTAATATCATAACAAAGCACGGTACAATCAAACCCTTGTAATTTTTTAGCGAATGCCTTGCCCATATTTCCGTAGCCAATAAGACCTACGGTTTTTCCGTCAAGTTCTACGCCGCGATTTGCTTCACGGTTCCATTGGCCATTTTTTACTTCAGTATTTGCTTTATTTAACTTGTTAAATAGGGAAAGCAGCATGCCTAAAGCGTGTTCTCCCACTGCATTGCGATTGCCTTCTGGTGCTGCTATTAAATGAATGTTCTTACTTTTGGCGTAGTCAACATCGATACTTTCCAATCCAGCACCTACACGCGCGATAAATTTTAGGTTTTTGGCAGCATCGATAAACTGTTTGTCAACCTTAAAACGGCTACGAATAACAATACCATCGTAGTTTTTAATAATTTTTTCAATTTCTTCTTTTGAAGAAGTGTAATCTTCTTCATTTTTAAAACCGGCCTCTGTAAGCCGTTCGAGCAAAAGAGGGTGGTTATTATCTAAGTGAAGAACTTTCATGTTTTAGATTTTTGGATAGACAGAAACTGTTTTCTTATCAATTACATTCCCAGTGTGGTTTGTTGATAGTTTTTCAAACAACAGCACATGTACTTCTTCACCATTTTTGGTTTTTGGACAATGCTCCACACCTTTAGGGACAACAATTAATTCGCCTTCATTTATAATTTCAACCTTATTTCTAAAATGCATTTCGAGGGTTCCTTTTTGCACAAAAAACAATTCATCTTCCTTTTCGTGTTTATGCCACACAAATTCATCTTTTAGTTTGGCGAGAAGCACTTGCATATCATCGACAACAGCTATTTGGTGCGGATGCCAGTGTTTGCTGAATGATGTAAATTTTTTCTGAAGGTTTATTGTCTTCAATTTGTTTCAGTTTATAGAAACAAATTACGAATTTCTTCGGGAATGCGTGTAGGTTTTTGGGTTTTAAGTTCAACAAAACACCAAAGCGTTTTTGCAGTGACCATTACTTTTTCGTCTTTTTTTCTGAAAATTCTGTAGTGTCGTTCACTTTTTACGCCTTCGGCAGAAGTTACCCAGGTTTCAACTTGCAGTTCTTCTCCTTCAAACGCAGGATTTTTATACTCAATAAAATGGTTGAGAACCACCCAAAAATATTGTGAATGTAGTTTTTTTGGTGCTTTTGAAAACCAATGTTTTTCGGCAATATCAATACACCATTGCAAATAGGTGATGTTATTTACGTGCCCATTTACATCTATGGCAGATGTTGGCACCTTGAAGGTATTTGAAAAGACGGCACTCAAAACCCTAATATGATTTTTGAGATGTAGAAGAAAAGGAAAATTCCGAAGATATCATTACTTGTTGTGATAAATGGTCCAGTTGCAATGGCTGGATCAATTCCGCGTTTATCTAAAATAATAGGTACAAACGTGCCAATAAGTGCGGCAACAATAATGACCGATAACATAGAAACTGCAATAGTGATACTCACTAAGTTGTCTTGTGAAACCACAAAACCAAATAAAATTACTAAAATACCTAAAGCGGTACCATTTATTAGAGCAAGCCCTACTTCTTTCACTAACCGGTTAAAAAGACTTCCTTTTACATTGTCATTTGCTAAACCTTGCACAATAATCGCACTGGACTGAACGCCTACATTCCCTGCCATTGCCGCAATTAAAGGGGTGAAAAAGAATAAAATAGGGAATTTCTCTAAAGCCTCTTCAAAGCCCTGCATAATATAGACACTCCCCAATCCGCCAAACAGCCCCAATATTAACCAAGGTAAACGGGCGCGGGTAATTTTTAACACGCTATCATCTGCTTCTACATCTTCAGAAATACCGGCTGCCATTTGGTAGTCACGTTCAGCTTCTTCTTTTATAAAATCTACAATATCATCAATGGTAATTCGTCCTACTAGAATACCATTTTCATCTACTACAGGAATGGCCTCCAGATCGTATTTTTGCATAATACGAGCAACCTCTTCGTTTTCGGTATGTACTGTGACATAATCAACTTTAGGAATAAAAACATCGCTAATATGTGCTTTTTCGCCTGCAGTCAATAAGTCTTTTAGTGAGAGCCTGCCAGTTAATTTACCTTCTTTATTAACTACATAAATCGAGTGGACTCTGGTAACATTTTTGGCTTGTCGGCGCATTTCCCGTACACATCCGGCTACGGTCCAGGTTTCCTTGACTCTTACCAATTCTTTTGCCATAAGTGCTCCGGCAGTATCTTCTTCATACTTTAAGAGCTCAACAATATCTGCGACGTGCTCAGAATCTTCAATTTCACCAATTACCTGTTGCTGTACATCTTCATCCAGTTCGCCCATAACGTCCACCGCGTCATCGGTGTCCATTTCTTCAAGTTCGGCTGCAATTTCTTTAGGGGAAAGACGGTCTAATATTTTTTCACGAATATCTTCGTCCAGCTCTATCAATGCTTCGGAAGTAATATCGCTCGCTAATAATTTTATAAGATAGGTAGCTTCGTCAAAATTTAATTCTTCTAAAATCTCTGCGATATCGGCAAAGTGAAATTCATGCAATAACTCGCGCAGCGCACTGCCATCTTTATTGGCAATGAGCTGTTCAACTTGTTCTATAAATTCAGTTGTGAGTTGAAACTGCATCGTTTTCTATCTTTTGGGTGAGCGAAATAAATTGAGATACCGAAAGTTGCTCCGGACGCTTGCCAAATATACTATCTTCTTTCAGTTTATCGGAAAGATTAAGGGTTTTTAAACTGTTTCTTAACGTTTTTCTACGTTGCTGAAACCCAGTTTTCACCACTTTATAGAACAGTTTTTCATTACAAGGAAGTGAAAAATCTTCTTTTCGCCGTAATCTAAGTACGCCACTATCCACTTTTGGTGGCGGATTGAAAACCCCAGGTTTTACGGTAAATAGATATTCAGCATCGTAAAAGGCTTGCGTAAGCACCGATAGGATTCCGTAGGTTTTACTTCCTTCTTTTTCACAAATTCGTTGCGCTACTTCTTTTTGAAACATGCCTGTAAATTCAGGGATTTGAGCTCTGTTTTCTAGTGCTTTAAATACAATTTGTGTTGAAATGTTATATGGGAAATTCCCTGTTATGGCAAATGGTTCATCCCCAAACAAATCGGTTAATTCTGTTTTTAAGAAATCTGCTTCAAGAATTTGAAGGTTCTTCTCAGGATAGTTTTCAATTAAATAAGTTATAGAATCGGTATCGAGGTCTAAGGCAATTATTTCAATGTCTTTTTTAATTAAATATTTAGTAAGAACGCCCATACCGGGGCCGATTTCCAAAACATTTTTATAGCCTTGAAGGGTAAGTGTATTGCTTATTTTTTCGGCAATATTTTCATCGTGTAAAAAATGTTGGCCTAAATGTTTTTTAGCTCGGACTGGTTTACTCATAGTAATGTGATTGCCTAAATACAGGTATTGATTAATAAATTAGCCGCTCTGTTTAAAATCTAAATTGTGTTCTCTTCAGAAAAAAAATCATTGATATTCAGGTTTTTATGTAGTTAAACGAAAAAACAAACCATTTAATCAAAAAGGTGTAAGAATATTCCTTGATATAATTTTTTGCTTTTATCTTCACACTTCAAAAATCAACCGATTGTGTTTAATCTTATTGAGGAGTGAGACTGATGCACAAGGTACAAAGCCCGTTAAAACTTATTTGGTTTTTCGGGCTTTTTTTATTGTTCGTTAACTACTTCTAGTTCGGTTCTAAATGCAACGAATTTCCCTTCAAAAGGTTTACTTTGTTCTCTGAGCGTTTCTGCATCTTCTTTATAGTATTTTTGAAGCATTTCTTTGCTTTCGGTCCGGTATTGTATCGAGTATGTGATGCCGCCCATTTCTTCTTCAACCTGTACGCGGGTCATTAATGCTTTTTTAAACTTACCGGTATCGAGCATTGCCGGAATATGTTTTGTTTTCATCCAATCGAGCCACTCGTCGTGGATGCTGTTGTCTATGTTTATGGTTACGTTATAGATGTACATTAAGCAAGTTTTTAGTTGGTAAAATTAATTTATAGCATCCCCACGCAAGGCTCTAAAGCGTTTACGGGCTTCTACAAAGTAAATACTGTCCGCAAAGTTATAGATTATTTGCTCGTAAAGCTCTTTTGCTTTTTCGGGTTGCGCTAGTTTATCTTCATAGAGTTTTGCCAATTTAAAATAGGCATCATCTGCTACTATTTCGTCTGGGTATAACTCTATTAATTTATCGTAATTGGCTTCGGCTTTTTCCAATTGTTCTGTTTTTTCATACAATCCTGCTTGTTTCAGTAAAGCTTCGTCTTCAATTTTTTCACCTTTGTGGTTGGTGAGAATATCGTCCAACTTTTCAATCGCTTCTGTATCTTTATTCTGAAGTGCCAATAAATCAGCTCGTGCAAACTTTTTTAAAGCCGTTTGGGTAGAGTCTTCAAGCGAGTTATCGCGAATCATTAAACTGAGCTCCATCGCATCGTTGGCGATGAGTTGGGAAGCAGATTTCCGTAAAACGTCCAACTGTATTTGTGCCCATTCAAAATCACCTTTGTAATAACTTGTTTTGGCAACTTTAAACCGAGCTTCTTGTGCCAAGACATCATTCTTTACTTTTTTCTGAATTTGAGAATAATAGATCAATGCCTCGTTGAACTTTTCATCGAACACCAAAATGTCTGCCAGTTCCATTTTTACCCGAGCTTCTTGAAAAGAGGTTAACCGGTCTTTTAAAAGTGTTTTTAAATTTGAAATGGCTACTTCTTTTTTTTCAGCATTAAAGGCTAAAAAATGATTGTAATCTACTTGTATCGCATAGGTTTGTGAACCATATCCAAATTCATTCAAAATAGCTTCAAACTTTTTTTCAACCTCGGGATAGTTTTCTTTTGATGCTGTTTTCAAGGCGATCTTCATTAAATATTGATGTCCTTGCAATTTGGCTTCGGGGGTGTACGAGTTTTCAATTATAAAGTTTACTGCATCGGTAGCATTTTCATAATCTTCTTCGGCAATAGTAATGAGAACTAGATTTGCTATACCACTTAAATCTTCGCCCGTTCTTTTATAAATAGCTTTTTCTTGTGTAAATGCCTTTTTAAATTCTTTTTGCTGAATAAATAACCAGCTAAGCAAATCGTTATATAAAACATCAGGATTGCTTTGAAGCCTTTTTAACAACTCTTTTCTAAGCACTGTGTTAGCTTCGGCAGTGGGGTCTTCTTTAATAAAATCGCTAAAATTTCGTTTGGCACTTGCCTTATATGTAGGGGTTTTTTCAATAAGGTTTATGTAGCTGGAAAACATTTTTTCTAGCTTTCCTTGTTCCCCATAAATACGGGCCAATTGTATGTTGTAGTCTCTGCTAGATTCATTTTCCATCGCTTTTTCGTAGGTTGCAATGGCATATTCCAGTAAGCTGTATTTTGAAAAAGCTTTTCCAACGGTATAAGAATAGTTAGGATTTTCTACTGTATAATCGATAGCTTTATCATAATTAACCCTAGCCAAACTGTCTTTTTGCTGTAACGAATAGTTATAGCCCAGTTCTATATATAGTTGCGGATTGACAATACGGTTGTTCAGTTTTTCCTGAAGCAGTTTTTCTGAAATAGTAAAGTTTTCCAATTGTTGGTTTACTTCAACCAATGCAATGAAAAAGTCCAACCTATTTGGGTTTTTATCATATAGCTTATCATAAATAGCTAGCGCTTTTTCATATTCACCTTGCTCAAAATAATTTTTTGCCAATGCTTCATTTTGAGCGTAGCTCGAAGTGACTGTTACAATAAAAAATAAAATAAATATTACTGTGCGCATGGGTTAAAGATACTGAAATGATATGGTACTACCACTGCAAAAATAACGCCAGTTAGTTAGAATACCAACTTCGTAATCTTATGATCCTTCTTTCTTTTAAACTATTGTAATATCTGTACCTTTGGCTATAAACTTATTTTAATATGAATATTTCAGTAGAATTGACACTTACCCCAATTCAAGATGATTATGAGCCGGCTATCATTAATTTTATAAAAAGCCTTCGGAATTCTGGGCTTACGGTTAAGGAAAACCCTTTGAGCACACAGGTTTATGGCGAATATGATGCTGTTATGCAATTGCTTACTAAAGAAATGAAAACAGCCTTGGAAGCTGTAGAAAGGGGATTGTTGTATATAAAAATAGTAAAAACGGACCGTAGCGACTATGAACCCCATTTTTGAGTTTTTATTTGGGCAGTACGAAGGCTATGCCACCCATCAAATTATACTTGAAGTTACTGCGGTTTTATTTGGATTGGCTTCATCATTGTTTTCTATGAAAAACAGTGTTTGGGTGTATCCTACAGGGATTATCAGCACCTCTATTTTTGTCTACTTGCTATGGCAATGGGGTTTGTTGGGCGATTTAATTATAAACGCCTACTATTTTATAATGAGCGTATACGGTTGGTATATTTGGACCCGAAAGGTAACCCCCACTCGGTATACACCTATTACAAAAGCAACTAAAAAGGAGCATTATATTTCAATGGGGATTTTTGCCGGAACCTTACTGTTTATCTACGCAGTGTATGATTTTTTTGAAAAATGGACCAGTTGGACGGCCTATGTAGATACAATTACAACAGCCTTCTTTTTTGTTGGCATGTGGTTTTTGGCCAAACGAAAAATTGAAAACTGGCTCTATTTATTAGTAGGGAATATTATAAGTGTTCCGCTGTATTTTTATAAAGGATACACAATAAGCAGTATGCTCTACATTATTTTTGTATTTATATCAATCGCTGGCTATTTCGCATGGAAAAAACGCTTAAACAATCCACAAGAAACGGGAATCATTGCATAAAAGTTGTGCTGTATGGCCCAGAATCTACTGGAAAGACAACCCTGGCTAAGCAATTGGCTGCTCATTACAAAACCAAATGGGTACCCGAATATATGCGGGAATATCTGGAAGAAAAATGGGAGGTGGAACAAAAAACAATCACACGTGACGATTTATTACCCATTGCAAAGGGACAGATGGCCTTAGAGAATAAAGCAACCGAAAAAGCAAATAAATTACTTTTTTGCGATACTAACTTATTAGAAATACAAGTATATTCAGAATACTATTACAATGGATATTGTCCTTCAGAAATTAAAAAAGCTACGGAAGAAAACCATTACCATCATTATTTTCTAACCTATATTGATGTACCTTGGGAAGCAGATAAATTGAGGGATCGACCCAACGATAGATTGAAAATGTTTACTATTTTTGAAGCAGAGCTACGCAAAAGACAACTTCCTTATACCATTTTAAAAGGTTCTGTAGAACAACGAATGAAAACTGCTTTAAAAACAATTGAAAATTTGAGTAACAACTAATTATGTTAAATCAAAAAGACGTACAACAAATAGAGGAAAGCGGTCATACAGTAGAAAGTGTCGCAAAGCAATTAGAAACTTTTGTGAGAGGGATTCCTTTTTCAAACGTAGTAACAACAGCGTCTATTGGCAATGGTATTGAAGAAATTTCAGAAGAAAACCAACAGAAGTTAGTAGATCTTTTTGAAAGGGAAAAGCAACAACTGGAGTTGGTTAAATTTGTTCCGGCTTCTGGAGCGGCAACCCGTATGTTCAAGTTTTTGCATCAGTTTTTAAAAAATTACGATCCCGATGAACAAACGTTAAACAAATACCTTAAAAAAGGAAATTATAAAGCACTAGACACTTTTTTAAATAATTTAAAAGATTTTGCTTTTGTAAACGAAGTACGGAAAAAAATTCGCGAACTATACCCAGATTATAAAACAAATAAAAAAGGGAAGCGCGCTCATTACTTTGTAAAAGCGATGCTCGAACCGGAAGGTTTAGGTTTCAGGAATATGCCAAAAGGTTTAATACCTTTTCATAAATATAAAAAATACTACACTACTGCTTTTGAAGAGCAATTGTATGAGTCTGCTTTTTATGCTTCGGCTAAAGACAATGCGTATTCGCATTTTACATTTTCCGAAGAACACGTTTCAAAATTTAAAGAAGAGTTTGAGGCCGTAAAAAACAGATTGACAAAACTTACAAAAACTAATTTTCATATTTCGTATTCTTTTCAGAAAAAAGAAACCGATACCATTGCCGTAACAGAAGATAATAAGCCGTTTCGGGATGCAAAAGGTAATGTTATTTTCCGTCCGTCGGGTCATGGAGCGTTATTGGAAAATTTAAATGAAGTAAATGCCGATATCGTTTTTATAAAAAACATTGACAACGTTATCATTAGGGAACATGTTGAAGAAGTGGCTCATTATAAAAAGTTGTTAGCGGGTAAATTACTATGGTTGCAACAACGGGTTTTTGAATTTCTTGAAAAACTTTCAAGTGAGAATATTTCTGAAGAAGAAGTAAAAGAAGTACAATCTTTTTTATGGAACCACCTTAATTGTAAGGAGCTTCCTAAAACCAAAGAAGCACTTTACAATAAGCTTAATAGGCCTTTACGGGTATGTGGCGTGGTAAAAAATACCGGTGCCCCTGGTGGTGGCCCTTTTTGGGTTAAGAATGATAATGGCGAGGTTACTTTACAAATTGTGGAAACCGCCCAAATAAATATGGAAGACGAGCATCAAAAAGCAATTGTAAGTGAAGCAACTCACTTTAACCCAGTCGACCTAGTTTGCGGTATTCGAAACTTTAAAGGGGAAAAATTTAATCTGAAACAGTACAGCGACCCAAACACTGGCTTTATTTCCTTAAAATCTCAAGACGGAAAATCATTAAAGGCATTAGAGCTCCCTGGACTTTGGAATGGAGCTATGGCCAAATGGAACTCGGTTTTTGTGGAAGTCCCTTTACTCACGTTCAATCCTGTAAAAACGGTCAACGATTTATTACAACCAGAACACCGTCCCAATAGTTAAAGTGAATACCGAAAAACTAATAAAAGAACTTACTTTTAAGGCCATGCGTAGCAGCGGCCCAGGTGGGCAGCACGTTAATAAAACATCCAGTAAAGTTGAGGTTGGTTTTCATATAGACAGTTCGCAAGCACTAAGTGACTCAGAAAAGCAACGGTTACAACAAAAACTACAGAACAAAATTTCGGCAGAGGGTATATTAGCTTTACAATGCAGCGAAAGCAGAAGTCAGCATCGCAATAAAGCTATTGTGATACAACGTTTAATCGATTTGCTGAAACAAAACCTAAAGCCGGTTAAAAAACGGAAAAAGACAAAAACCCCTAAAAAGGCAATCGAAAAGCGATTGAAGGCAAAAAAGAACAATGCTTTAAAAAAGGCCAACCGAAAACCTCCTAAAATTGACTAGCAAAACACAATCTTTGTGTAATTTTTACACAAGTGTACCTAGTTTTTATACATCTTAAATGATGTTTTAAGATTCCTGAAAAAATAAAAATACCTGTAAACACGGTATTTAAGACAGCTTTCCATTTTATAAAGCTCTATTGGCACTACTTTTTCATTATACAAGACAAATAACAAACAAAACATTAAAACTATGAAAAAGTTAATTTTTGCAGCCGCATTGGCAATAGGATCTTTAACTACCGTAAACGCACAAGATAAAGCAATTGCACAAGTATCTACAGATGAAGCAACAGTTAGTGCAGAAGCACCAGAAGTTGCAGTGCAAGACTATAAAGAAATAAAAGCGACCGAATTGCCAAAACCAGTATTGGAAGCAGTAGCTAAAGAATTTGAAGGAGCTACCGTATCTAAAGCTTACAAAAACGAAAAGGGGGAATACAAATTAGTGCTTGCCACAGCTGACAAAGCAGAACAAACAGTTTATGCTAACAGCAAAGGTGAGTGGATTAAGAAGCAGTAAGCTGCAGTAGTTAGATTCAATACTTCGGGGATGCCCAATCGGGCATCCCTTTTTTTATGTTTTTTTGAACGTATCAATGCCATTTTTAAACACACTTTGGGTGAATATTACACAAGTGTGTATTTATTTACACACTTTTTTTTGATGAAATCAAATCGGTATAAAAACTCTTATGTCAATGATATCATAGCTTGTAAAAGGTTTTAACTACAACTTAAGTTTCGTGGCACTACTTTTTCACTATATATGTCAAATTTAGAAACGAAACATTAATATAAAATTTAAAACTATGAAAAAGTTAATTTTTGCAACCGCATTAGCAATAGGATCATTAACAGCAGTGAATGCACAAGATAAAGCAATTGCCCAAACATCAACAGATGAAGCGACAATGACTCAAACTGTAGATGCACAAGAAACTGTTGCACAGGATTTTAAAGAAGTAAAGGCCTCTGAGGTACCAAAGCCTGTATTAGAAGCAGTGGCAAACGATCATAAAGGTGCTACCGTGTCTAAAGCATATAAAAATGCAAAAGGTCAATATAAATTAGTTTTAGCCACAGCAGATAAGAAAGAGAAAACTGTTTATGCAAATAGTAAGGGTGAGTGGTTACAAACAAAAAAGAAGATGAGTAAAAACATGAACTAGTTTATTTGAATTAGCTAGATTCAATACTTTTTGGGATGTCCTTCGGGGCATCCCTTTTTTATGTGTCAAACTTAGTTTCCCGGTTTAGTTTTTTACTGCATACTGAAAGTAGTAGAAAATTTTAGACACTTTATATGGTCTTGAATCCTTTCAATAAGAAACAAGTTCTGTGATAATATTACACACCTGTTTAGTGTGTTTATACACCTTTTACAATCTTCTAATAAAACATGATATCCTCTTGTTTCAGCTATATCAAGGGATTAAGAAGGTTTTTGTTACATACCTTGTTTGGTGGCATTACTTTTTCACTATACTAGGCAAATAAGAAACGAAATAATAACATAAAACTTTAAAACTATGAAAAAGTTAATTTTTGCAACCGCATTAGCACTAGGATCACTAACAGCAGTAAACGCACAAGAAGGAGCCATTGCTCAAACTTCAACTAACGAAGCGAAAATGGCACAAACAGTAGCTGCACAACAAGCAGCCGCTACACAAGGGTTTACTGAAGTGAAAGCATCAGAATTGCCACAAGCTATTCAAGATGCAGTAGCTAAAGATTTTAAAGGTGCTAGCGTATCTAAAGCATATAAAAATGCAAAAGATCAATACAAATTAATACTTACAACTGCAGACAAACAAAAGAAAACTGTTTATGCAAATAGTGAAGGACAGTGGTTAAAAGCTGAGTAATTTCACGTAAGTAATTTCGATATATTTGGGATGTCCTTCGGGGCATCCCTTTTTTTATGATAACTTTAAAAGTCTGCTTCTATCATAGACCGTATTTTTGTGTGGAGACACAAAATATATGACACGTAAAATTCTTATTGTTGAAGATGATATTGCCTTTGGAAAAATGCTGGCGACATTTTTAGAAAGAAAAGATTTTTCAGTAACCACAACAAGCAATGGTACCGAAGGAAAAGAAAAACTACAAGAAGAGCATTTCGATTTATTGATTACCGATTTAAAACTACCTGACGATAGTGGAATGTCGCTTTTAGAGCACGTTAAAAAAACCTACCCCAAAACCCGAGTAATTTTAATGACGGGATATGCAGAGGTAAATACAGCTGTTGAAGCTATAAAAAAAGGAGCTTTAGATTATATTTCTAAACCTTTTCGTCCTGAAGAGCTACTTATGATTATAGAACAAGCTGCTGAAAATACCACTGAAACTACTTCAGAAAAACAGGAGTCACAAACAGTTCAGCAAGCACCAAAACCACCACAATCACAAACCAATGAAATTGTCACTGAAAACAATTTTGTTACTGGAATTAGTGAAGCTTCAAAAAAATTCAATCAGTATTTAAAATTGGTTGGTCCCACAGATATGTGTGTGCTTATTCAAGGTGAAAGCGGTACCGGAAAGGAAGTGGCAGCAAATGCCATTCACAATTTTAGTAATAGAAGCGATAAACCTTTTGTAGCAGTAGATTGTGGTGCCATTCCTAAAGAAATTGCTTCTAGCGAGTTTTTCGGGCATGTAAAAGGAAGTTTCACTGGCGCTGTTAATGATAAAAAAGGTCATTTTGAAGCTGCAGATACAGGAACACTCTTTTTAGACGAAGTGGGAAACCTTTCCTATGAAAATCAAGTGCAATTGCTTCGTGCTTTACAAGAAAGAAAAATTAAACCTGTAGGTAGTAATAAAGAAATACATGTTAATGTTCGTATTATTTCAGCAACAAATGAAGATTTAACCAAGGCAGTAGAAGAAGGCAGGTTTAGAGAAGACCTTTATCATCGTCTAAATGAGTTTTCCATACATATACCTTCATTGAGAGAAAGAAGCGAAGATTTATTTTTGTTCACTGAATTTTTCTTAGAACAAGCTAACCAATCGCTTAACAAAAATGTAATGGGACTCTCTAAAGAAGTAGAAACTGCTTTTAAGCAATATGCTTGGCCAGGGAACCTCAGAGAGTTGAAGAATATTATTAAACGCTCAGTACTTTTAACACCGGGTGAAAAAATACCATTAGAGGTAATTCCACGAGAAGTAGTAACGGCAAAGGAAACTGTTACAACAAAAACTGATTTTTCAAAAGAAAGTAATGAAAAGCAGTTGATAATTAATGCTTTAAGGGAAACAGGAAACAATAAATCACGAGCTGCAAAATTATTGAACATTACAAGAAAGACACTTTACAACAAACTAGAGCAATATAATATTGAGCTTTAATGATGCTTTTGTAAATCTGTAATAACATTGTTTATTTCCTTTTCTAAGGCTTCGAAAAGAGAAGGCATTTCATTTTTTTCTTCTGTTGAAATATATTCCAAGGTTTCAAGAATAGGCACTACTTTTTTAGTGTCAATTTGGCGACACATCGTTAGCATTTTATGAGCCGTTTGGCTAACGCCTTCTATATTTTCACTATCAATTTTAGCTTTTAATTCGGCCATATCTTTCTTAGTCTCTTTATAAAACACCTGTAAAACATCTTGTAATGCTTCTTCAGTTTCTAAAAAAGATTTTAACAATGTAAGATCATAAAGCTCACTTTTTTCTTCTGAAAGAGTCCCGGCAGTCTTTTTTGAAGGCTCTGAAAATTTATTAGGAAAAACTTTGCCTAAAACAAGCAGCAAGTCGCTTTTGGTAAATGGTTTTTGTAAAACTTCAGCAAAGCCTTTGTCTAAATAGGTTTGTCTAGTGTGTTCACGACTACCTGTCATAGCGATTATTGGCTGATTGGTGTAAGTGGGCACATCACCTTTTTTTAATTTATTTAGCACTTCAAATCCGCTAATAGAAGGCATTTGAATGTCGGTTAAAATAAAATCGAAGTCAATGGATTCTATTTTTTCAAAAGCGGAAAATTTTTCAAAATCATTAGCTTTAATATCCATTTGCTCAAATAATTCTGAAAGCATGGTTCGCATAGCAGGGTCATCGTCAAAAATAACCGCTTGTAAATTACTTAAGTTGTTTGCTACTGGTGTTGTAGCCGGTCGGACTGCTCTAGTTGAGATTGTAAGCGGAATTTGCAGCGTAAATGTACTTCCATCATTAAGATCACTTTTAACTGAAAGGTTTCCGTCAAGCAGTTTAGCAAGTTTTTTTGAAATAGCCAACCCTAAACCGTAACCCCCAAATTTTTTAGCTGTATCAGCTTCAGCTTGTGTAAACTCTTTAAAAATGAGTTGTTGCTTTTCTTCTGAAATTCCAATTCCGGTATCTTTTACGTCTATCCGTAATTCGATTTGCTTTTCATTTGCTTTTTCTTGTGTCGCTTTTACTTCAATGCTTCCTTCTTCAGTAAACTTAAAAGCGTTTCCAACAAGGTTATGTAAAATTTGCTGAATACGTAAGGGATCACTTTCATAAACATTGTTCTGTAATACTGAATCAATATGTAGAACAAGCGATACAGGCTTTTCTGAATACATATCTTCATAAGTTTTTACAGTCTGTTGCAACACATTTTCTAAGGAAAAGGGAACAGATTCTATTTGAAGTTTTCCAGCTTCTAATTTTGAAAAATCGAGCAGATCATTAACCAATTTCGATACATATTGTGACCCTGCAGTTATTTGGTGTACGTAGTGATTTTGTTTTTCTGAAAGTGGTGTGTTTTCCATTAAACCGGTGTACCCAACAATAGTGTTTAAAGGTGTTTTAAGGTCATGGCTTACTGTAGCGATGAGCTGTTCTCTACTTTTTAAGAGATCTTCAGCATATTCTTTAGATTTTTCGAGCGATTTTTTAAATCGTTCGGCTCTAAAAAAGTCGGTTAATATAAAATAAGTGAATAGTAAAATGATAATAAAGCCTACAACAGCGGCACCTTGTAAAATTGTTACGGTCCGGTCTACAGATGCTTCTCTGTTAGCTTTTTCTAGATCATTCAGTTTTATATTTTCAGCTTCAAAATCGGTTATAATACGTCTTAACTGTGAGGATAAGGTGAGATCGTTTCTTATTAGTTCGTTTTCCTTTTCTTGAAGTGAGCGTCGAGCACGAGAGTTTTCGCGCTTGGCTTCAGCAACTATATATCTTGAAGCGGCTAACATAGAATCTACAATACGTGTTTGTACTTGTGTTGTGTCTATATCGCTGCTTTCATTTAAAAACTCTATGTACGACTTCCAAAAAGAACGTTCTTGATCGGTTAGATCTTCGGGTTTGTTTACGAAAGTTTCTAAAGACAGTCGCCCCATAGAGTTGTCTAACTTTTTAAACTCATTTAAAATATCGTCCAAAGAGCTGTCTTTGCTATTTGTAATTTTTAAAATTCGTAGCTGCTCTATGTTTTTTTTCTTTTCGGTAAGGAGTTCGCGAACGCTATCTAATTGTTTTTTTTGATAGTCGTCGTTGGTGAGGGACTTTATGTTTTCAATTTTTTCAAACAGTGAGTCGCTTAAGGTAATATACTTTACGTAATCCTCTTCTTTTTGGGTAAGTAAAGCCAAACGTGAAAAACTATCAGCCTCATACACTAAATTAATTAGTGATCCTGTGGCGAAAAACTTCTTTTCTTCAGTTTTTTCGGTAGAATCGTTGAGGTAGTTTTTAAATTCAGAATAAATAAAATATCCTACTACTACAGCTAAAGCACCTAAAACTAAGTAGCTAAGTATGATCTTAAAAGTAAATCTGTTTTTGGTTTTTGGCATCTTTCAAAAATACATACAATGTAAAGGACAGTATATTAATGATATGATAAAAAAGTGCGATTACACTTTTACAATCTTAAAGTGTTGTTTACTTTTGCCGCACATCTCAAAGGGGTGCCTATTTTAATTTATTTTTTAAATTATTTGAAGCTGAGATTATACCCATAGAACCTAGAACAGGTAATGCTGTTTAGGAAAAGAACAACAAGCAGTTGTAGCCAGTAGAAGTCATTTTATTGGAAATTTTAAACCTTTTATTAACCGAGAATAATGGCCCCTTTTATTCGTAATTAAATTTTTACGAATGAAATCGTTATTTATTTCGGCTGCTTTACTAACAACAACCATAGCAGCCATCGCACAAGAAACACAGCAAGATTCAACCAAAGTTGAAAGCTTGGAAGAAGTGTTTATTCAGGCAGTTCGCGTAGACGCAGACTCGCCAATTACCCACTCAAACCTCGATGAAGAGGAAATTGAAACCCGAAATTTAGGACAAGACGTTCCTTATTTACTCAACTATTTACCGTCTGTAGTAACTACCAGTGATGCCGGAGCCGGTGTTGGGTATACTTATATTCGTGTAAGAGGTAGCGATGCCTCTCGAGTGAATGTAACACTAAATGGAATTCCTTATAACGACTCTGAAAGTCAAGGAACCTTTTGGGTAAACATGCCAGATTTTGCTTCTTCTATTCAAAACTTACAGTTACAACGGGGCGTAGGAACATCAAGTAATGGTTCTGGTGCATTTGGAGCAAGTTTGAATATTTTAACCGATGGAACTTCTGAAGAAGCCTATGGTGAAATTTCAAACTCGTTTGGTTCATTCAACACCCGAAAACACAATGTGAAATTTAGCACTGGACTTTTAAAAGACCGCATAGAAATCGCCGGGCGTCTATCCAAAATTGAATCAGATGGATACATTGATAGAGCTAGTTCCGATTTAAAATCCTATTTCTTGCAAGGAGCTTATAAAGACCGAAATACACTTGTAAAAGTATTGACCTTTGGTGGGCAAGAAGAAACCTATCAAGCTTGGAATGGTATCGATGCCGAAACCTTAGAAAACGATAGAACGTTCAACCCTTCGGGGATGTACACCGATGAAGATGGCAACACACGCTTTTATGATAACGAAGTAGATAATTATGCACAAGATCACTATCAAGTGCTTTGGAATCAGCGTTATGATAATAACTGGAGTAGTAACGTTGCCTTAAATTATACCTACGGAAGAGGTTATTTTGAGCAATACAAAGAAGATGAAGATTTTGAAATGTATGGTTTTGAACCTATTGAAATTGGAGGAGAAACTATAAACACAACCGATTTAATACGTCGTCGTTGGTTAGATAATGACTTCTACGCCGTAAATGCCAATATAAACTACAAAGACGATGCGCTTAATATTTCTGCAGGAGCATTTTTTAGCACCTATAAAGGCGACCATTATGGCGAAGTAATTTGGGCACGGTATGCAAGTGATTCTGAAATACGCGATAGATATTATTTTAGCGATGCAACAAAAAATGAATTTACAACTTTTGCAAAAGCTACTTATCGCTTTAATGAACAATGGCAGGTTTTTGGAGACTTACAGGGTCGTTTTTTAAGTTATGAAACGAGTGGAATTTCTTCAGACATTGTACCGCTTAATGTAGATGAAACATATAGCTTTTTCAACCCAAAAGCCGGGGTTTCTTTTCAATTGAATGATGCCAACCAGTTTTACGCTTCATACGGAAGAGCGCATCGCGAGCCAACGCGAAACGATTTTGAAGAAGACATCACCACCCCTGAAAAATTAGACGATTTTGAGTTAGGGTGGCGTTACGCTTCCGAAGCAGTGCAAGTAAATACAAACTTTTTCTACATGGATTACAAAGATCAATTAGTGCTTTCAGGTGAGCTTAATGATGTTGGAGCACCTTTACGAACTACTAGTGGAGAAAGTTACCGTTTAGGGCTTGAAGTAGATACAAATATTACTATTACCAATCAAATAAGCTTGAGGCCAAATGTTGCCTTAAGTTCTAACAAAAACGTAGATTTTGTAGCATCTCAAAATGGTGAATTGGTTAATTTAGGAAACACAAATATTTCATTTTCACCGGAAATTGTAGCCGGAAATATGTTAGAATATCGTCCTGTTAAAAATGTACAAGTAGCGTTACTGTCTAAGTTTGTAGGCGAACAATTTATGGGAAATATTGATAGCGAAGTTTCAAAATTAGACAGCTATTTTATCAATAACTTGAATGTAGCATACAGATGGGAAAATGTCCCTTTTGTAAACGAAATTCTGTTTACAGGTTTGGTAAACAACATTTTTAATGTGGAATATGTCTCTAATGGATACTTCTTTACTTTTGATGATGTAAATGATCAAGGTAATACAGTAACTTTTGAAGGTGCTGGTTTTTATCCACAGGCTAAGATAAACTTCTTGTTAGGAGCAACGATCAAGTTTTAACTTTAAAAGAGTGTAAATAAAAAGCCTGCTCAATTTTGAGCAGGCTTTTTGTATTTAGTTAGTGACCCTTACATTGTCACCTACGCGTTCAGCTCGATAACGCTGCATGGGGTATAAACTGGGGTCAGTTATATTTTGCCCCGTTACAATGTTGTATTTATTTGTGTCATTTTCACACGGGCAACTTGCTTCAATCCCCTCAATTTCCATTCGGGAACAGTCATTAGGCACATGATTGGGGTCACTTAATTCAAAAGCGTGATAGATGGTGTTGTTTTCATTATAGATAACAATACCACGAATACCTTGCTGAGTAATAACCAAAGAGCTACCTGGAAATTTAAGTGGGTTGTATTGCGGAAGGTTCAGGTTTAGGTTTAAGTTCACTAAAGGTGACGTTAAAAAAGGGTTGTCGTCTACTTTATCATCATCACTTTTACAAGCAAAAACGGTAATCAACAACAATAAGAAGGCAATTTTTTTCATAGTATATTTTTTCCTGTGCGAAATTACAATAATTTATATAACAAGTTATTTTTTAGTATATTTGTTAGAACAGATCCCGTCAAACGCATGGGATTTTTTGTGTTTAAAAACCTAATGCCAATGTAAGTTGGTGTTCAATATGAAATTAAAGAATAACGTGTTTACTACACAAACGATGAAGTTATGAGTAAAGTATCTTATTATACTGCAGAAGGATTAAAAAAATTGAGGGATGAGCTCAATCAATTAAAAGATGTAGAACGTCCAAAAGCTTCGCAAGCTATTGCTGAGGCCCGTGATAAAGGGGATTTGAGTGAAAATGCCGAATATGATGCCGCAAAAGAAGCACAAGGAATGCTTGAAATGCGTATTTCTAAATTAGAAGAAGTAGTTGCCAATGCTCGTGTAATTGATGAATCGCAATTAGATACATCAAAAGTATTGATACACTCTAATGTGAAAATAAAAAATGAATCTACTGGAGCAGAAATGCAATATAAACTGGTGGCACAAAGTGAAGCCGATTTAAAAAGTGGAAAAATCTCTGTAGATTCACCTATAGGAAAAGGGCTTTTAGGGAAAGAAGTTGGCGATACAGCTGAAATAAGCGTGCCTAACGGAACGATGAAATTTGAAATTCTTGAAATTACAAGGGATTAATCATGGCAACGATATTTACAAAAATAATTGAAGGCGAAATACCAAGCTATAAAATAGCGGAGGATGATAATTTTATTGCTTTTCTTGATGTAAACCCTAATGCAAAAGGCCATACATTATGTGTTCCTAAAGAAGAAGTGGATAAAATTTTCGATTTGGGGGAACATATGTACCTGCAATTAATGCAGTTTTCAAGACGCGTGGCCAAAGCTCTTGAAAAAACAGTGCCATGCAATCGAGTGGGAATGGCTGCCATTGGCCTTGAAGTACCGCATGTACACGTTCATTTAATTCCATTAAACGGAATGAGCGACATGGATTTTTCTAAAAAGGTTGAAATGAGCGAAGAAGAATTTAAAGAATTAGCAGCTGTAATTCATAAAAACTTAGATTAGTTCGCATTCCATAGTAAAAAAGCGACTGCCGCAATTGCTACAATTCCCAATAAAATAAAAATATAAGAAAAAGATTTTAACTGGATGTATGTCGATTTTGGGTGTACTTGCTTTTTATGGTATTGGTACACACGCTCAATATCCTCTGTCCAATTTACCGGATAAATAATATTTTTGCATGTATGGCAATATAGCTTTTCATCAACTTCTTTGCTAGCTTGATTGTAAAACTTACTTTGTTTTTCTTCTTGGGTAAAAGTAAACTCTAACCCTTCGGTATCATAGCATTCTGGGCAGTTGTTGTTTAAACGGGCGGTATGTAAAATGTGCTTTTTTGTCATTTAATTTTCTAATCGTAATACAATTTCCATTGTGGTTCCTTTACCAGGGTTGCTGTTTAAAACGTGTATTTTTCCGTTATGGTATGTTCCAATAATTCGTTTTGCTAACGAAAGCCCAAGTCCCCAGCCTCTCTTTTTAGTAGTATACCCGGGTACGAAAACTTTTTTATGGTTTCGTTTTGAAATACCTTTTCCAGTATCGCTTATTCGTACATATGCTTTTTTGGTGTTTTTTTCAATAGAAATGGTAATGGTTCCCTTTCCTTTCATAGCATCGATACCATTTTTCACTAAATTTTCAACGGTCCAACCAAAAAGTTGGGGGTTGAGCATAACAGGAACTTCTTCGTTAGGTGAATTTAACTCAAACTGAATTAATTTTGAACTTCTTCTTTTTAAATAGTCAAAAGAAGTTTTTGTTTCAACAACCAAATCTGTTTTTTCAAGTTTTGGCACCGAACCGATTTTTGAAAATCGTTCTGTTATGGTTTTAAGTCTGTCAACATCTTTTTCAATTTCAGTAACGTATTCCTGATTTACGTTTTCCTCTTTTAAAATCTCGGTCCAGCCAACCAAAGAAGATAAAGGAGTTCCTATTTGATGTGCCGTTTCTTTGGCCATCCCAGCCCATAGTCTGTTCTGTTCAGCAGATTTTGAAGTTTGATAAAATAGGTAAAGTGCTAAGAAAATGAGCAGTATAATTAGGATTAAAACCGCTGGATAATATTTCAGTTTGTTAATGAGGGGAGAGTTTCCGTAATAAATGGTTTGTAATAGTTGATCTTCATAATACACTTCTATGGGCTTGTATTCCGAAGTAAATTGCTTAATTAATTTTTGTCTTTTTTTATCTGTACTTATCTGGTTTTCGGGAATATTTCGTTCAATATAACTATCAGCTTCATGGCTATAGCTAATCATAGGTGTAGTGTTGTTGCTCTGTATCACTACCGTTGCAGTTTCACTTACTGAATTTTCTGAAGTGTTCAATTTTTGCAACTCCTCTTGAGCAGCAGCCCATACTTTCATTTTATTACGTTCATCATCTTTTAACTGATTAAAAAACACAAACGTATTCCATAAAATAAGGGAGATAATGAGTATTGAGCCGATAATAAAGAACCAACGGGTAAAAGTTGTTTTGTTCAACATAGAAAATAATTATAAACAATTTGTACTCTTTCCACTTTTTAAGAGAGGGGTTTAAATATAAAGCAAATATGTTAATATTATTGTACAATCAAATTTTTACAAACTTTTAAGTTTGGGTACATTTGTAAACTATGATGAGTATTGACCCACAAGAAATTAGCACAGGAAAATTGCACGGCTACTTAGTTGGAGCCGTGGCACCGCGTCCCATTTGTTTTGCCAGTACAGTAGATGCAGAGGGGAATGTAAATTTATCACCCTTTAGTTTTTTTAATGTTTTTGGTGCCAACCCACCAACCATGATTTTTTCACCAGCTCGTAGAGTTAGAGGGAATACAGTCAAGCATACCTTAGAAAACGTAATGGAAACCAAAGAAGTGGTCATAAATATTGTAAACCACGCTATGGTACAACAAATGAGTTTATCTTCTACCGAATATGATAAAGGCGTAAACGAATTTGTAAAAGCTGGTTTTACCGAAGTTAAATCTGATGTAGTAAAGCCACCCCGTGTAGCTGAATCACCTGTTCAGTTTGAATGTAAAGTGAAAGAAGTGATTGAAACTGGACAAGAAGGAGGCGCTGGAAATTTGGTAATTTGTGAAGTGGTAAAAGTACATGTAGATGAAGAAATTTTAGATGAAAAAGGAGCCATTGATCCAGCAAAAATAGATACTGTGGCACGTATGGGCGGTAACTGGTACAGCCGAGCTAAAGTTGGCATGTTTGAAGTTCCAAAACCAATACGAACATTAGGAGTGGGTGTAGATGCACTGCCAGAACCCATTAGAAAAAGTAAGGTTTTAACAGGTAATGACCTTGGAATGCTAGGTAACGTGGAAAGCTTACCAACAAAAAAACAAATTAAAAAATATATAGAGAACGCTTCAGAGACTGAGCAATATTTAATCGCTTCGGGTTCTTCTGAAGAAATTCATACTAGAGCGCAAGAGCTGCTTTGCGAAGCACAAATTGATGAGGCATGGAATTTATTGTTAGCACGGTCTATTTCAGAATAAAAATAAAATCACATATTAAATTATAAAGATGGAAGTACAAGGAAAAATAAAGATGATTGATGATACTAAAACCTATGGAAATAACGGTTTTAGAAAACGTGAGATGGTTGTAACCACTGAAGAGCAATACCCACAGCACATTTTAATAGAGTTTATACAAGATAAAACCGATTTGCTGGACAAATTTAATGTTGGGCAAAACGTAAAAGTAAATATTAACCTTCGTGGTCGCGAGTGGACCAACCCACAAGGGGAAACAAAATATTTTAATTCATTAAATGGTTGGCGCATTGAAAATATAGACCAATCTGTATCACAGGACATGCCACCAATGCCGCCTGAAGATGCTTTTGAGCCTGCCAACGATTTAAATGAAGAGGATCACGACGATCTACCTTTTTAATAAACATACACAACTTAAATAGTTGTTATTTAAAAGCGCGAAACTGTTTGGTTTCGGGCTTTTTTCTATTTTTGGGTTATGAACATTACTCAAACCATTGAGAATATTTTTAAACGGTTTTTACCTTCCCCGTTTGCCATTGCAGTTATTTTAACGGTGATAACCATGCTTATGGCATTCTTTTTAACCGAAGCGCCTAATAACGAACCACATCTATTAACAATACTTTCCTATTGGGAAAGTGGTATTTGGAACAACGCACTTTTGGTATTTGGATACCAAATGATGCTCATATTAGTGTTAGGGCATATTTTAGTGCTTAGTAAACCGATGAATAATTTGATAACCAAACTCACAAATTTGGTTACCAATACCTCAAACGCAGTTTTGTTGGTTTGCATCAGCACGATGTTGGTCTCGTTTTTTAATTGGGGGTTGGGATTAATTTTTGGAGCGATTATGGCCCGTAAAGTAGCCGAAGCCGCCCAAGCACGAAACTTTAAAATAAATTATCCACTAATTGGCGCGGCAGGTTATGTGGGCTTAATGGTCTGGCACGGGGGTATTAGTGGTTCGGCACCTTTAAAAGTGTCAGAAGCTGGGCATCTAAGCAGTTTAATGTCAGGTGTTGGCAATCCAGCTTTGGCAAGTCGGTTGCCAGAACTAATTACGTTTCAAGATACTATTTTTAGTGGTTTCAATTTAGTGTTATTTGGGGTGTTGTTGGTAGTAATTCCATTAGTGCTATATTTTATAGGAAAAAATACAAAAAGCAGTTATGTGCAGCTGCCGGTGTATAAAGGAAATGAAGCTGAAAAACCTGAAGATTTACAGGGTGCTGAGCGCATTAACCATTCAAAAATAGTTGGAATTGGTTTTGGGGTGCTCATTTTAATCGCACTATTTTATCAGTATTTTGATGCCATAAAAAACTTAGCAATCAGCCCTAATTTACTTAATTTTTTTATGTTGGGATTGGGGTTAATTTTACACGGTACCTTTTCAAATTTTCTAAAAGCCTTGGGCGAAGCTATTTCAGATGCTTCGGGGATTTTAATTCAATTTCCGTTATATTTTGGTATTATGGGTATCATGCGCGATAGCGGGATGATTGTATTGATTTCAGATTTCTTTGTGTCGATCGCTACAACAACCACACTTCCTATTTTCACTTTTTTCAGTGCTGGGTTGGTCAATATATTTGTTCCCAGTGGTGGTGGACAATGGGCTGTACAGGGACCAATCGTGGTAGAATCGGCTTTAAAACTTGGAGTGCCCTTACCAAAAATGATTATGGCATTGGCCTATGGAGATCAAATAACCAATATGTTACAACCCTTTTGGGCGTTGCCTTTGCTGGCCATTACCCGTTTAAAGGCCCGTGAAATCTTACCGTACACTTTACTCATGATGGTTGCTGGTGTCATTATCTACATTACAGGACTACTTTTATGGTAAACTTATTTTTTTTGAAACAGTAATTAAAACGTGATATGCACTTTTTAACTAAATCTTTATGGTTTCCACCCGTAACCGATGCTTCGGAAGATGGTTTGCTGGCTGTTGGTGGTGACCTCTCTTCAGAACGGTTGCTGTTGGCGTATCAATCGGGGATTTTTCCTTGGTACTCAACGGGACAACCTATATTATGGTGGAGTCCAGACCCGAGAATGGTTTTGTTTCCAAAGCATTTAAAGGTTTCAAAAAGTTTCAGAAAAGCCATTAGTTTAGAAAAATTCAGGATAACATTCAATACGTCTTTTTCCGAAGTTATTGAAAATTGCGCAGCTATTAAACGAGAGGGTCAAGCGGGTACGTGGATTACTTCAGAAATGGAAAAAGCATACATTGATCTTCATCAAAAAGGCCATGCGGTTTCGGTTGAGGTTTGGCAACAGGATGAATTGGTTGGTGGGCTTTACGGAATTGATTTACCTGAAAAAAAGGTGTTTTGTGGCGAAAGTATGTTTACAAAAGTGAGCGATGCCTCAAAAGTCGGACTTTATTATTTAGTTCAATTTCTAAAAGAAAAAAACTACAAATTAATTGACTGTCAAGTTTACACACAACACTTAGAGCGCTTAGGCGCTGAAGAAATTTCCAGAGAAGAATTTTTACAATACCTTAATTGTTAAAGGGTTATAGCTATTTTATTCTTATGCTTTAAAAAAGTATCTTCGTGTTATTAATTATATATTATGAAAAACCAGTACTTCAACTTTTTATTACTTACTATTTTTTTCGCTAACGTTGCATTCTCGCAGCAAAAGCCATTACCAAAAGGGTTAACCGAAGCAGAGAAAGAAGTAATATCGGGCTATCAGTTTACATCTAATAGAATAACTCCACCACCCAGTACTCCGGTCCGTGCTGCTGCAGAATGGGAAGAAGTAGAATATTTAGTGGTAAGTTGGGACCCAAGCTTTCCGAATATTTTAAGACAAATTGTTGAAGCAGGGGTTGAAGAGTGTAAAGTTGTTATTACCACTACTAATCAGGCTTCGGTAGAATCCTATTTACAATCTGAAGGAGTAGATTTAACAAACGTTATCTTTTTAAACGAACAATTTGATAGTATCTGGATTCGTGATTACGGTGGAAACACTATTTACAGTAACGAGGTAGGTGAGCGTGCCATTGTAGATTGGATATACAACCGCCCGAGGCCTAACGATGATGTGATACCAACAGCTCATGCCAATTTATTGGGGCTTCCTATTTATACGACAACATCGGGTACCAACGATTTAGTGAATACGGGAGGTAACTATATGAGTGATGGCATGGGAAATGCTTTTGCTTCAGAGTTAGTGTTAAATGAAAACGCTCCTGGTAATCCATATGGGGTATCTTCAAAAACTGAAAGTGAAATTGACGATATCATGTTTGATTACATGGGGATAGAGAATTATATAAAGATGGAGACCCTTCCATATGATGGAATCCACCATATCGATATGCACATGAAATTATTGGATGAAGAAACCATATTAGTAAGTGAATATCCCGAAGGAGTTGCCGATGGCCCCCAGATTGAAGAAAATATTGATTATGTATTGAATAATTTTCAATCACCTTTTGGGACACCCTATAAAATAAAATGGATTCCAGCCCCGCCAAGTCCATCTGGTGCGTATCCTGACACAGGGGGAAGCTATAGAACCTACAGTAATATGATTTTTGTAAATAAAACGGTAATGGTACCTACATATCGACCAGAAGTAGACCAACCAGCTTTAGATTATTTGGAAGAACTTTTGCCAGGGTATAACATTGTACCTATAGATGTAGATAATCCAGGGGAGAACCTAATCTCTTTATTGGGAGCGATACATTGTATTTCGCATACCATTGGTGTGGAAAATCCACTTTGGATTGTTCACAACCCTATAGAAGAAGCGCAAGCAGGAAGTACCTTAGATATAAATGCTATGATAAAGCATAATTCTGGTATTAGTTCTGCTGACCTTTATTGGAGAGAAGTAGGAGCAACAGCTTACACGAATGTGCCTATGACTTTAAGCAGCGATGATAATTGGACAACAAGTCTTTCCCTTCCTTCAGAAGACATAGATATTGAGTATTACATTCACGCAGAAGCAAATTCAGGAAAAACTTTAAATAGACCTATTGTAGCGCCAGAAGGATATTGGACAATCGATACCGCAACGCTATCTACTGAAGAATGGGCAGAGAACAATATTTCAGGTGCTTACCCTAACCCAGCTACAGATGAAGTTAACTTTAACCTAAATGCTATAGAAGGCCCAGTAGAAATGTCAGTTTACAATATTTTAGGTCAACAACTATACAGTACAACTATTACAGATGCCAACGGAACCATAAACTTAAAATTGAATGCGAGTTGGAAAGGAACCTTGTTTGTAACTTTTGAAGGACGGTTTGGGCAGGTAAATAAGAAAGTGCTTAAGTTGTAGTAAATAAGCTACTTATCGTTATATAAACTTTAACAGAACAACTGCAATAATTTGCAGTTGTTTTTGTTTTCTTTACACCCTAACAATAATAAACCTGTATTTCGTCGAATATATTTGCTTTTTAATCAAGTAATTAACATATTTGACAAAGTAATTTCTTACACCCCAAATTATGAAACGATTTCCCCTCGCTCTGTTTCTGTTGTTATTTTGTGTTTCATTCACAGTAACGGCACAAAGTAGTTCTACTGAAAAAACTATTGATGTCAATAAAGATGTTGATGTTGTAAAAGTGTATGAACAAGTAGTAAAAGAAGGTTACGGCACTCCTTTCATCTATAAAAAATTAGCAAATGCCCATTATTTTAAAAATAATTATGGTGCTGCTAAAAAATGGTTTGAAAAGCTATTTGCTATTGAGAAGCCAACTGATGCTACCTTAAAGTATCGATATAGCCAAACATTGAAAGCTTTAGATTTATATACGAGTGAGAATAAGTATATATCGTACTCTGGAACTAATTAATAGTTACCCTTTTTAACTTCTTCGTACCGAAAACATGAGGTAACATGGTCATTAACCATGCCTGTTGCTTGCATATGTGCATACACTACGGTAGAACCTACAAATTTGAACCCTCTTTTCTTGAGGGCCTTACTTATGGTGTCACTTAAAGGTGTATTTGCGGGTGCTCCTTCTAATGATTTTAATTCATTCTGAATAGGCTTCCCATCTACAAATCCCCAAATATACTTGCTGAAGCTTCCAAATTCTTCTTGCACTTTTATAAAAGCTTGCGCATTGGTCACGGCAGAGTTTACTTTTAATTTATTTCGGATAATCCCTGCATTTTCTAAAAGCGAACCAATCTTTTTTTGATCGTAGTTGGCAATCTTTTTATAGTCAAAACCATCAAAAGCTTCCCTGAAGTTTTCTCGCTTTCGTAAAATAGTGATCCAACTTAATCCTGCTTGAAAGGTTTCTAACAATAAAAATTCAAAGAGGGTTTTATCGTCATACACGGGCACTCCCCATTCCGTATCGTGATAGGCTACATATAAAGAGTCGTCTCCACACCAAGCACAGCGTTGTTTTGTCATGTCAAGAAATTTTAGGGTAAGGTACTAAGATTTAAAACAAATTAATACTGTCCAGGAAAATTGTAGGTAATGGTACCTAACTGCCTTTTTTTACTAGCTTTTGTGGTAAACCGGGCCTGTTTTGCATATTCCATTGCGCTATCAATCAAGCAACCATTTGCAGTAGTAGAAGCACTCTCACTATATGAAGTTTTAATAACTTTCCCTAAAGAATCTACTACAATGTTAATGACCACTTTACCGTTACCTTCACAAGTATAAACCGGGTTGGGTAAGTCTAAGTCGTTTCGGTTTATCAATCGATAACTAATGGTTGTATTCCGGTTGGCAGATTTTTTACCTGAGTTTTCTTTGGCAGAAGTACTTATTGGCTTTTTGTTTTTCTTCGAAGCTTTTTTCGATGCACGCAAACCATTTCCATTCGTAGAAGCGTTTGAACTTTCAATAGCCGCATCTATTTCTGCCATTTTTTTTTGCATTTCTTCAGAAGTTTCAAATTCTTCTTGGCTCATTTCAGCAAGTAACTTTTCTGCTTCATTGTAAGCTCGGTTGGTTTCTACATCAACTCTTTCCGAAGATATTTTTGCTAATTCCTGTTCTTTTAGAGGTACTTCTTCTAATTCTGCATACTCTATATCATAAACAGGTTCTTCTGCTTTTTTTACATTGCCTAGCTTGATGCTATACAGCAATAGAAAGAGTATCCCAAATAGCAGGGAAGTTACGAGTAGGGATCGGTATGAGTAGTTTAGGTTCATTACTTCGGGGAAAAATTACGTAAAATAATGCAAAACCACTTGGTAATTAATAGATTATTAAGATGTAGGTTTTTGTAGATATTTTTCAAAAGCTTCAATTGTAGTCGCATTTTCTACGGAAAAGTCGCCGATTTTTGTGCGTCTTAAAGCTGAAAGATGTGCTCCGTTATCCAATGCTTTTCCAAAATCGTGTGCTAATGATCGTATGTAGGTTCCTTTGCTGCAAGCGACCCTAAAATCTACTTCGGGAAGTTCAATTCTAGTAATTTCAAATGCTGAAATATGTACCGTTCGTGTAGGGATATCAACTTTTTCACCCGCTCGGGCATATTCATATAATCGTTTTCCTTCTTTTTTCAAGGCAGAAAAAACTGGTGGTTGCTGTTGAATTTCCCCTGTAAATTGCTCGGTTGTATTCTTTATTTCTTCCGAAGTGATTTCAGAAATTTCAAACATTTGGTCTATTTCAGTTTCCAAGTCGTAACTAGGTGTCGTAGCTCCTAACGTAAACGTTCCGGTGTATTCTTTTTCCTGAGCTTGAAAGGTTTCAATCTTTTTGGTAAACTTTCCGGTACAAAGTATAAGCAATCCAGTCGCTAAAGGATCTAATGTTCCGGCGTGTCCTACTTTTATTTTCTTTATACCAAAGCGTTGTTTAATAAGCCAACGTACTTTGTTAACCACCTGAAAGGAAGTCCAATTAAGAGGTTTGTCTATTAGTAAAACTTGTCCGTCTTTAAAATCTTGTTCGGTCATTTAGATAAAACTTACGATGATGGCTATCAATCCAACGATTACACAATACACAGAAAAATAACGTAGTTTACTTTTTTTTACCAATGAAATCATCCACGTACAGGCAATAAGGCCGCAGATAAAGGCAGCGATAAAGCCCAATCCAAGCGTTGTGAAGTTGGTGCTTTCGGAAGATAGGTCGCCACTCAATACATCTTTAGCAATTTTACCGAATATGAGTGGCACCACCATTAAAAAAGAAAAACGAGCGGCTTTACTTTTATCATTTCCTAATAAAACGGAAGTAGAAATAGTCGCTCCGCTTCGGGAAATACCCGGAAGCATAGCAATAGCCTGCGAAATACCAATTATAAACGAATCTTTAAACGTAACGGGTTTACCAGTGTTTTTGGCGCGGTCGGCCAGCCAAAGTAACACCGCCGTTACGATGAGCATACTACCCACAAAAGCGATGCTTCCGCCAAAAAAGGCTTCTAATTGTTCTTCAAATAACAACCCGATCATAACTGCGGGCAGCATAGAAACACCAATTTTTATAATAAATTGGGTTTCTTCATTCCATTGAAATTTCAGCAAAGCACTTATAATTTCAATTATATCTTTTCTGAAAACAACAATCGTACTCAAGGCTGTTGCAAAGTGTAAAACAACTGTAAATAAAAGGCTTTCTTCGGCTACCATGGTATCGCCAAGAATGGCTTTTCCTAACTCGAGGTGACCACTGGAAGAAACAGGTAAAAATTCGGTAAACCCTTGGATAATACCCAAGAGAATGGCATCCCAACTATTCATGGATTATTTTTTCTTGTGAGGATTCAATAAAATAGCGTACACCTCAATACCAAAACCAATAAGGATTAAAGCAGGTGCTAAGCGAATGCGTCTCCAGCTGTAAATTTCAGGATTAAACACATTGGGATCATCGCTGCCACCACCGGCCATTAAAATAAAACCTAAGGCGATAAAGGCAATACCAATAAGCATAAACTGGTAGTTTTTACGCTCGAATATAAAATATCGTTTTTGGGCTTCTTCTTTTCTTTTCTGTTCTCCCATACTAATAATTGTTTCCTGATTTCGGGTGCAAAGGTACGGTTTAATAATATAATTCGTCCGTGCGTAAATTTAAGAATCGCTGTGTTGCAAAAAAGGTGCTTAACCAACTAATAAACACGCCTACAAAAAATACGCCTGCAAATAGTCCGACTAATAATAGTCTGTCTTCCAATAATTGTAATTCGGGGAAGCTTTTGTTGAGGTAATACAACACGAGTCCCATCCCTAACAACGCTAATACGGCACCAATCATCCCCAAACGAACACTTTTCCATACAAAAGGACGTCTTATAAAACGTTTGGTAGCACCTACCATTTGCATGGTTTTAATGGTAAACCGTTTGGCATATACCGAAAGCCGGATAGAGCTATTAATAAGCAATACGGCAATGAAGAGGAAAATTCCACTAACCACTAACACCCAAAAGCTGATTTTCTTTACATTGTCATTTAATAAAGCGATGAGGGGTTTATCGTACACCACTTCATCGATAAAATCTTTGGTCATCAGCTCGTCTGTAATTTCTTCCAACTGTGTAGGTGACACATAATCGGCCAATAAATATACGTCAATGCTATTTTGTAACGGATTGTAGCCTAAAAAGTCCATAAAATTTTCACCAATGGTGGCGCTATGGGCTTCGGCGGCTTGCTCTTTGCTAATATATTCTGCTGTTTTTGTGTATTCGGCTAAGGCTAAGCTTTGCTTTAATTGTGTAATTTCAACTTCTTTGGCGGTATCTTTTAAATAAACGGTTAAGGCAATTTGCTCTTTAAAATGATCGGCAACTTTCTTGGTGTTTAGCACTAACAACCCTAACAATCCCAATAAAAATAAGACAAGCGAAATACTAATTACTACCGAAAAGTAAGAAGAAATCAACCTGCGTTTTTGATATTTTTCAAAAGATGATGCCATAAATATGCTGAATTAGTGTTGTAAAAATACAAGGAATTTTAAAGCTACGAGTAACTAACGTTTAAACTTTTGTCTTTCGTACAATAGCCGTAAATTTGCCACCTATTTTCAAACGGTAGCGATGAGCAAATACGACTTTAATAAAATTGAAGACAAATGGCAGGAATATTGGGCCAAAAACCAAACCTTCCAAGCTAAAAATAATAGCGAAAAACCCAAATATTACGTGCTGGATATGTTTCCCTATCCTTCTGGTGCAGGGTTACACGTTGGGCATCCACTTGGGTACATAGCTAGTGATATTTATGCGCGTTACAAACGCCACAAAGGGTTTAATGTATTGCATCCGCAAGGGTATGATAGTTTTGGCTTGCCAGCAGAACAGTACGCTATTCAGACTGGGCAACATCCTAAAAAAACTACCAAAGAAAATATAGCGCGTTACCGTGAGCAATTGGATAAAATCGGTTTTTCATTCGATTGGAGCCGTCAGGTTCGAACGTCCGATCCGGAATATTACAAATGGACGCAGTGGATTTTCATGCAGCTTTTTGAAAGTTGGTACGATTATGAAGCGGATAAAGCGAAGCCGATTTCAGAATTAGAAGAAATTTTCACTTCCGAAGGAAATACAACGGTAAATGCAGCCTGCGATAGCGATGTAGAGCCTTTTTCTTCCGAAGATTGGAACGCTTTCTCTTCTGAAAAACAACAAGAGATACTATTACAATATAGATTAACCTATTTAGCTGAAACCGAAGTGAACTGGTGTCCGCAATTGGGAACGGTGTTAGCAAACGATGAGATTGTCAACGGCGTTTCTGAACGGGGTGGCTATCCAGTTGTTCGAAAAAAAATGAAGCAATGGAGTATGCGCATCACCGCGTATGCACAACGCCTGTTAGATGGGTTGGACGGCATCGATTGGCCACAGCCGCTTAAAGATTCGCAAACCAATTGGATTGGTAGAAGTGAAGGAGCGAGTGTGACGTTTAATGTAAAAGACTGTAAAGAAACTATTGAAGTATTTACCACACGTCCCGATACTATTTTTGGTGTAAGTTTTATGACGTTGGCGCCAGAACACGATTTGGTTTCTAAAATCACAACAGATGCCCAAAAGGCGGAAGTAGAGGCCTACATTGAAGCAACTGCAAAACGTAGCGAACGCGAACGTATGGCCGATGTAAAAACCATTTCGGGAGTGTTTACTGGAGCGTATGCCGAGCATCCTTTTAGTGGAGAATCTATTCCTATTTGGATTGGCGATTACGTTTTGGCGGGCTACGGAACGGGTGCCGTAATGAGTGTTCCCTGTGGCGATCAACGTGATTACGATTTTGCAAGAAATTTTGATATTCCAATTCCGAATATTTTTGAAGGGATTGATATTTCCGAAGGTGCGTTTGCAGATAAAGACAAAACAATTATCACCAACAGTGATTTCTTAAACGGATTACAATACAAAGCCGCCACCAACAAAGTAATTGAAGCGCTGGAACAAAAAGGTGCTGGGAAAGGAAAAATTAATTATCGATTGCGCGATGCGGTTTTTAGTCGTCAGCGGTATTGGGGTGAGCCCTTTCCGGTGTATTACAAAAACGGATTGCCACAGTTAATTGACGAAAAACATTTACCACTAACCTTACCCGAAGTTTCCGCTTATTTACCTACCGAAGACGGCGAGCCGCCATTAGGTCGTGCCGATGTTTGGGCGTGGGACACACAAAAAAATGAAGTCGTTGCTAACGATAACGTGGATAATGAAACCGTGTTTCCGTTGGAATTAAACACCATGCCAGGTTGGGCAGGAAGTAGTTGTTATATGTTCCGGTATATGGATCCAAAAAATGACGACGCTTTAGCCAGCCAAGAAGCGATGGACTATTGGCAAAACGTAGATTTATATGTCGGCGGAAGCGAACACGCCACCGGACACTTATTATACAGCCGTTTTTGGGTAAAGTTTTTACACGATCGCGGTGTGCTACCTGTTGAAGAACCTTTTAAAAAGCTGATTAACCAAGGGATGATTTTGGGGGAGAGTGCTTTTGTTTATCAAGTTTCAGCTAAGAATGCACCTTCTATATTTATCTCAAAAAATATATATGATAAAGAAGAATTAAATCAACAGAAAACGGGAAATAGGGGGAGTCTATATGAAACCTATTCAAAAATATTTGATAAGTATAATTTGAATAAGCCTGTTAGTTTTGTTCATTTTAATACTCATGCAGATGTTTCATTTGTAAACACTTCTAATGAATTAGACATCGAAGCATTTAAAAACTGGCGACCAGAATTTAAAGATGCTGAGTTTATTACCGAAGAAGACGGAACGTTTAAAGTCTCTCGCGAAGTCGAAAAAATGTCCAAATCCAAATACAACGTGGTCAATCCCGATGTTATTTGTGAAGACTATGGCGCCGATACCTTACGTATGTACGAAATGTTCTTGGGGCCGTTAGAGCAAGCAAAACCTTGGAATACTGCAGGAATTAGCGGGGTGCATAATTTCCTAAAAAAGCTTTGGAAATTATATCATACCGGAGCGGAAGGTAGTTTTAAAGTTACGGATGATTCAGCTTCCAAAGACAGTTTAAAAACGCTGCATAAAACCATTAAAAAAGTAGAAGAAGATATAGAAAACTTCAGTTTTAATACCTCGGTTTCTACTTTTATGATTGCGGTAAATGAATTGACTGCTCAAAAATGTACCAGTCGAGACGTGTTGAAGCCATTGGCGGTGTTGATTTCACCGTATGCACCACATATCTCAGAAGAACTGTGGAGCTTGTTAGGGCATAAAGAAAGTATTGCTACCGCAACATTTCCAAAGTTTGAAGAAAAACACTTGGTAGAAAGCAGTAAAGAATATCCAATTTCGTTTAACGGAAAAATGCGATTTACGTTAGAGTTGCCGTTAGATATGAGCAAAGATGAAATTGAATCTGCCGTAATGGCACACGAGAAAACAGCGCATTACCTCGAAGGTCGTACGCCTAAAAAGGTAATTGTGGTGCCGGGTAAAATTGTAAATATAGTTGGGTAAAACATTTGCATAGTATTTGCTATATTTAGTTTAGAATTTAGGTTTAACAATTAAAAAATCATAGAAGCTTTCGCAACGATATGAACGCTGAGCGGAGCCGAAGTGTAAAACAATAGGAATGATAGGATATTATATATTAGCAGGAATCATCTTTTTGGTGAGTATGTACGTAAGCAACAAGCTGAAAAGTAAGTTTAAAAAATACTCTAAAGTACACCTGCAAAACGGAATGAGCGGTAAGGAAATTGCCGAAAAAATGCTAGCAGATAATGGTATTACGGATGTTGAGGTAATTTCAACCCCAGGACAATTAACAGACCATTATCACCCAGGAAAAAAGACGGTCAATTTAAGTGAGTCTGTCTATATGCAACGTAATGCAGCTGCGGCTGCGGTTGCGGCACACGAATGTGGTCACGCTATTCAACATGCAAGAGCGTATAGTTGGTTAAAATTTAGATCGGCTATTGTGCCAGCGGTAAGTGTAGCGAGTAAACTATCTAACTTTGTGATTATGGCAGGATTGGTATTATCGTTTGCTACGTCTATGACGGGCTTAGGAAATACCCTTTTCTTAGTCGGGATTATTTTATTCGCAGCAACTACTGTTTTTGCTTTTATCACTTTACCCGTAGAATTTGATGCGAGTAAACGTGCTTTAGCGTGGTTAGAAAATGAAAATATGCTTACGCAACAAGAACACGATGGTGCAGAAGACGCTTTAAAATGGGCAGCTAGAACATACGTGGTAGCCGCATTAGGATCGTTGGCAACACTATTATACTTTATAAGTATGTTTTTAGGCGGAAGAGATTAATTTCTGAAAAAACACAAACAATAAAAAAAGCCCGATTCATTTGAATCGGGCTTTTTCGTTTAATAACCTTGAACATTATCAGGATTGTATCCTAGATATTTGGTGAAGTTTTCTTTAAAGGTAATTCCGTGCTTTTCCATTTCTTCCAGAATCGGTTCGTACACCTCTTTCTTAATGGGGCGCTGTACACCTGGAGTTGTAATTTCCTTGTTTAAAATTTTAATGGCAGCCATCGCTACTGGAAGTCCAACGGTTTTTGCCATTGCGGTGTATGTTTGGTCTTCACCTGTTAACACCATATGGCTGTCAATTTGTTTCTTTTCGCCATTTAGCTCGTACCCAAATTTATGGTACATAACAATCATATCCTTGTCTTCAGGTTGAAGCGTCCATTTATCTTCTAATATTTTCTGAAGTGCTTTAGCAGGCGTAGCATCCTTAATCCCGATTTTTTTATCTGGATTGAAAATATCAAGCTCTTCCAGTTTTCCCCACATTAAATCGTCTTGATCTATTTTAAGACTGTGACGCATCTTTAATTCTACGGAATCAGTTGGGGAATACGGTAAAAATAAATTTACAAAATCACGGTACGATAAGTTTTCAGAATTCGGGATAGTATATCCGTCATCAGTCATTCCTAATTGTACAAACATATTCCAAGCTTTACTGAAACCAACGCGACGGATGGTTCCTCTATATAAAGTAAGTACGTCTTCTAAACCGTATACGCTTCTATATTTAAGGGAATTTCGATTGGCAAGCCCTTCAAAACGGCCGTGGCCTTCAATGTTTAAAAATTCAGTTCTTCTGAACAAACGGTGATATGGAATGTATTTATAGGTGCCTTCTTGTATAAATTCGGCAGCGCCACCTTGTCCAGCAACCACTACATTTCTTGGATTCCAAGTAAATTTATAATGCCAAAGGTTGTCATCACTTTCTGGAGCTACTAAACCGCCGGTAAATGATTCAAACAATAACATTTTTCCGCCGTTATCACGAATGCGATCAATCACTTGCATCGCACTCATATGGTCAATACCTGGATCGAGCCCAATTTCGTTCATAAAAACTAGTCCCTTTTTTTCTACATCGCTATTTAAAGCTTGCATTTCATCACTTACATACGAAGCGGTAACCATATGCTTTTCAAATTCCAGACAATCTTTTGCCACTTCAATATGAAAACGCGCAGGCAACATAGAAATCACCAAATCGGCTGCTTTTACAGTTTTTCTTCGTTCTTCTTCGTTGAAAATATCCAACTTAATAGCGGTTGCATTTGGGTGATCACCCGCTAACTTTTGAGCGTTCTCTAAAGAAAGATCGCCAATGGTAAGCGCTAGTTTTTCGGTTTCAGATTTATCTAGTAAATATTTAATTAAACTCGTTGCAGATCGGCCAGCGCCGATTATTAAAATGTTTCGCATCGGTAGGTTTTTTCGTAATTTTGAAATTGATTTTTCAGATTGACGAATTTACTAAAATCCATTTGGACAAATGCGAGATTACAATAAAAATATAGTGGTTACTGCATCCATTTTGGCAGCAATTACCATTGCTATTGGAGCGTTTGGCGCTCACGGACTAAAACAATTGGTTAATGCAGAAGCGGTTGCCACTTTTGAAACAGGGGTGCGTTATCAAATGTATCACTGTCTGGCACTTTTAGTAGTTGGTTTTGCTGATCCAATATCTTCAGCTACTAAAAAATGGACGTTTCGTTTTTTTCTCTTCGGAATTATTTTCTTTTCTGGTTCCATTTATTTGTTGTCATTAAAAGAAGTTTTGCCCTTTAATGTTTCTTTCTTAGGGCCTATTACTCCAATTGGGGGCTTGTTTTTCATCGTTGGTTGGCTATGGTTGGCACGAGGGCTTTATTCGTTAAAGTAATTACAATTCCTTTATTAATTTCTCGTTATCTATTTCAGAATTCTTATTTTTGTAACCCACAACAATTTAAAATAAGTGATGGTCGATAAACACCAAACTAAAGGAAAAATCTCATTGGATAATTATGGGATTAAAAATGCAAAAGTTAATTATCAACTCTCTTCAGAAGAACTTCACAACGAAACAATACAAAAAGGTCAAGGTAAAGAAGCATCTAGCGGTGCTCTTGCAGTGAACACTGGTGAATTTACAGGTCGTTCGCCTAAAGATCGTTTTATTGTAAAAGATGAAGTAACCGAAGATAAGGTATGGTGGGGAGATATTAATATCCCCTTTGATGCTTCAAAATTTGATGCACTATACGAAAAAGTAACAGATTACCTTTCGGAAAAAGAAGTGTTTGTAAGAGATAGTTACGCTTGTGCTCACGATGATTACCGTTTAAATATTCGTGTAATCAATGAGTATCCATGGTCTAATATGTTTGCGCACAACATGTTTTTACGCCCTACGGAAGAAGAGCTAGAAAGCTTTGATCCTGAATGGCTTATTGTAAATGCGCCTGGATTTATGGCTAATCCTGAAGAGGACGGAACCCGTCAACACAACTTTGCTATCTTAAATTTCAGCAAAAAAATTGCTTTAATAGGTGGTACAGGCTATACTGGGGAGATTAAAAAAGGTATATTCTCTGCCCTTAACTTTATATTGCCAGTATTTAAAAATACATTGCCTATGCATTGCTCTGCCAATGTGGGCGAAGATGGTGAAACAGCAATTTTCTTTGGTCTTTCCGGAACTGGAAAAACAACATTGTCTGCAGATCCTGAAAGAAGGTTGATAGGTGATGATGAACACGGATGGACATCAGAAAACACTGTGTTTAATTTTGAAGGAGGTTGTTATGCAAAAGTGATTGATCTTTCAGCTACAAAAGAACCCGATATCTTTAAAGCAATTAAGCCGGGAGCAATCCTTGAGAACGTAGTCATGGATAGTGAAGGAAATGTAGATTTTAAAGATACTTCCGTTACTCAAAACACACGGGTAAGTTATCCTATTTATCATATAGACAATATACAGCAGCCTTCTATTGGTAAAAATCCTAAAAATATATTTTTCCTTACGGCAGATGCCTTTGGGGTATTGCCTCCTATTTCAAAACTAACACCTGGTCAAGCTGCGTATCACTTTATTAGTGGATACACAGCAAAAGTAGCAGGAACTGAAGCTGGAATTGATGAGCCTTTACCAAGTTTTTCAGCTTGTTTTGGAGCACCATTTATGCCATTGCATCCTACAAAGTATGCTGAAATGTTAAGTGCTAAAATGAAAGAATCTGGAGTAAATGTTTGGCTTATAAATACAGGTTGGACAGGCGGTCCTTACGGTACTGGAAGACGTATGAAGCTTAAGTATACAAGAGCCATGATTACAGCAGCCCTTAACAATCAATTAGAAGATGTGGCGTATGAAAAGCATCCTATTTTTGGATTAAATATGCCGAAAGAATGCCCTAATGTTCCAGATGACGTTTTAAATCCTAAGGAAACATGGGAAGATAAGTCTGCTTACGACACTAAAGCAGAAACATTAGCAAAATCATTTAAAACTAATTTTGAAAAATTCGAAGCCTATGCAAATGAAGAAATTCTTTCTGGGGCTCCTATTAAAGGATAAATAAGTTTTCATATAAATAAAAAAAACGCGCTGTTTTATCACAGCGCGTTTTTTTTATTTACATCCTTAGTAAGGAGTGATCTTTTATTTTTTATTTACTTCTTTAATGTACTTTTCTAGTGCCATTGTCATAGAAGGGGTTTCTGTTGTAGGAGCCTGAATATCTACTCGTAAACCATTATCGGTTACAGCTTTTACCGTCGTGTTTCCAAAAACAGCAATTCGTGTATTTTTTTGTTCAAAATCTGGAAAATTTTCTAAAAGAGAAACAATTCCACTTGGACTAAAAAAGACTAAAATATCATACGATACATGGCGAAGATCAGAAAGGTCACTTACTACGGTTTTGTAAAAAGTAGCTTGTTTCCATTTTACACCTAACTCATCTAATAGTTCAGGAACGATAGGTTTTAACTTGTCTGAAGAAGGAAGTAAAAAACTTTCGTTCTTGTATTTTTTAACAAGAGGCATAAGCTCTTGAAAAGTACGTTTACCAACGTAGATTTTTCGCTTTCGGTACACCACGTATTTTTGCAGATAGTAAGCAACAGCTTCACTTTGGCAAAAATATTTCATGGAATCTGGCACTTTAAAACGCATTTCTTCAGCTATTCTGAAAAAATGATCAACCGCATTCCTGCTGGTTAAAATGATTGCTGTGTATTGAGATAAATCAACTTTCTGTGTTCTAACTTCTTTGCTAGAAACACCTTCAACGTGAATAAAAGGCCTGAAATCTATTTTTACTTTCTGTCTATCAATAAGATCAAAATAGGGGGAATTTTCAACCTTAGGTTCAGGTTGTGAAACCAAAATAGTTTTCACTTTCATAAAATGACTTTTTTATACTTCTTTCTATCTAAATCAACGTTTTATACAAGATAAAATAGGGTGATATTTCAAGTGCGCAAAGATACAAAATAAAATAGAAGAAATTACTTATTATTAAATTTCTGTTTGTTTTGTAACTGTAAAACAGGGCAATACCGTTAAACACTATGATTGCCGCTACAAAAAAAAGAAGGATTGTACCCGTGGGTTCAATAACATAATACAAAAAAAGGTTGAGAATAAATATAAAAAGGGAAATTAAGTTACGATAACTCAGTTTTTGGAACAAATATGAGTTTATAACTGTATCTAATGAAAAAGCAGTACCAATTATTTTTTCAATGCTGAATTTTACACCAACAAAAACCGAGTATGCGGTACAAATTTGTATAAAAAGATACTCATTGTTTTGTACGGTTTCTGGTTGTAAAACTTTAAAAAATAAAAAAATAAACAAGGAAACAGAGAATACTTGAGCTATAAACAGCAAAATATTAAAAAGATGGAAAATCTGTTGGGTTTTACCTTGAACCAAAAAATATTTATTGCTTATCGGCAAAGTTATAAATTGCAGAAATTCCCTTGGGTACACATGTTTTGCAAGAGCTACAAGCAATAGGCAAATAACTAAGGTGATAGTCACCCAATCCATTGACTCTATATGTCTTTCAATATATTGCACCTCTTGGTTTTTGACGATAAAGGTACATTAAAATAGACTTGACAAAAAGCAATTCAATTAGAATTTCCTTCACGTCTATTTGCTTAAAAAAGGCTACATTTGCCACAAAAAGCAGGCTATGTTGAATGCCCTTGTGGTTATCCCTACATACAATGAAATTGAGAACATTGAGCGATTGTTGCGCAATGTTTTTTCATTAGGGATGAACTTTCATATACTGGTTGTGGATGATAATTCGCCAGATGGTACGGGGCAAGCGGTTGAATCTCTTTTTGAAACGTATCCAGATCAGCTTTTTTTACTGAAACGAAAAGAAAAGTCTGGATTAGGAACAGCGTATATTGCGGGTTTTAAATGGGCATTGCAACGGGATTATGAATATATCTTTGAAATGGATGCCGATTTTTCCCATAATCCCAACGATTTAATACGCTTATTCAATGCCTGTAGAAAAAACGGAGCTGATGTGTCAATCGGTTCGCGGTATGTGCAAGGCGTAAACGTGGTAAATTGGCCTATGGATAGAGTGTTGCTATCTTGGTCGGCTTCAAAATACGTTCGGTTTATTACCGGAATGAATATTTACGATACTACAGCTGGGTTTGTATGTTATCGACGTAAAGTACTCGAAAAAATAAACCTGGATAAAATACAATTTGTAGGCTATGCGTTTCAAATAGAGATGAAATTTAAAGCGTACTTAGCAAAATTTAAAATAGAAGAAGTCCCCGTTATCTTTACAGATAGAACACGAGGAGAATCAAAAATGGATAGAGGGATTATTTCCGAAGCGATTTTTGGAGTGATAAAAATGAAATTTAAAAGCCTTTTTGGCAGTAATGATTTTAATGAAATTTAAATGAACAGCATTTTAATAAAGAACGCAAACATTGTTAATGAAGGAAGCATTTTTCAAGGAGATGTGCTTGTAGAGAATGATATAATTGCCGAAGTTTCAAACAGTATTAGCGCGAAAACTTCCGATACGAAGATTATTGATGCAGATGGGCAATATTTGTTGCCGGGAATGATAGACGACCAAGTTCATTTTAGAGAACCTGGCTTAACCCATAAAGCTGATATTGAGACAGAGTCGAAAGCTGCCATTGCCGGGGGAATTACCACCTTTATTGAAATGCCCAATACCGTTCCTCAGGCTACGACTATTGAATTATTGGAGGATAAGTTCTCTATTGCCAAAAAGACTTCTTGGGCCAATTATAGTTTTATGTTTGGTGGTACGAATGATAATTTGGACGAAATTTTAAAAGTCAATCCAACTAAAGTCGCTGGATTGAAATTGTTTTTAGGTTCTTCAACAGGAAATATGCTTGTGGACGATCCTGAAACAATTGAAAATATCTTCAGTAAAACCAAACTGTTGATTTCTACTCATTGTGAAGATGAAGCTACGATAAAGAAAAACTTAGAAGAGCACATTAAAGAATATGGTGACGATATCCCGATAGAAAAACACCCTATTATTAGAAGCGAAGAAGCGTGCTATTTGTCTTCTTCAAAAGCAATAGAATTAGCTAAAAAAACAGGGGCTAGATTACACGTATTCCATCTTTCTACTGAAAAAGAAACGCATCTTTTTAGTAATAAAAAACCGCTTTCAGAAAAGAAAATCACTGCCGAAGTGTGTATTCACCACTTGTGGTTTAGCGATGAGGATTACAAAACAAAAGGCACCAAGATTAAATGGAATCCTGCCGTGAAAACCAAAAACGACCGGGATGGATTATTAAAAGCTCTAAAAGGCGACCGCATTGATGTAATCGCTACTGATCACGCTCCACATACTTGGGATGAAAAAAACAATGTGTACACAAAAGCACCGTCTGGGGGGCCGTTGGTGCAACACGCTTTAGTAGCTTTAATGGAGATGTACCACAAAGGACTTATCTCTTTGGAAAAAATTGTAGAAAAAACAGCACATAACCCGGCTATTTTGTTCCAAATAAAGGATCGTGGTTACATTCGCAGAGGGTATAAAGCAGATTTGGTTTTAATGGATTTGCAATCGCCTTGGACAGTTAATAAGGAAAACATTCTTTATAAATGTGGTTGGTCCCCTTTTGAAGGAGCTGCTTTTAAATCACGTGTAACTCATACCATTGTAAATGGAACATTAGCATACGAAAACCTTAAGTTCCCTAATAGAAGCCGAGGGGAGCGCTTAACTTTTAATCGTTAATGAAATACGTTTATCTCATATTATTGATTTTTGCTTTTGGGTGTCAAAGTTTAGAGAAACCTGAAAAGCCAGATAATCTTATCCCAGAGGAAAAGATGGTCGATATTATGATGGAAACCTACCTTAGTAATGCAGCAAGGAGTGTTAACAATAGGAAGTTGCGTTCGTATGGTTTAAAGCTCGATTCGATAATCTATGCAAAATATAACGTGGACAGCCTACAATTTGTAAAGAGCAATACCTATTATGCGGCCAATCTGGAAATCTATGAGTCCATGTTTAAAACTATTGAGGAAAGGTTTATAGCTTTAAAAGAGGAAGCAGACAGTGTTCAGAAAAAAGAAGAGGAGCAAGAGGAAAATAATAAAACCGAAGCGGAGAAAAGAAAAGACACCATTGCTGAACAATCAGGTTTAGTACCTTCCATACAAGTTTCTCAAGATTCCATTGAGTAACAATCCACAACACGGTCTAAGGTCTCAGAAATTGGTGTGAACGTAAAATTTAATTCTCGCTCAATTTTTAAACTACTGTAATTAGAAACAGTATACAATGAATTAACGGTAGCTTTCAGCAATTTTCTTCTCGTGCCAAAAAGTTTAGACACCAACCAATCTATTTTGCTAAAAACCATTAAAACCCATTTAGGGGCTCGTTTTTTAGGAGGGTTTACGTTTAGTCGGGTTGCTATTTTAGTAAGTAGTTTTTTGTATTTAAGATTATCGCTAACCAATATATAGGATGTATTTTTTTCTTCTGAATGCATTCCTTGAATCATCGCTTTTACTACATCTTTTACATCGACAACTCCCATACCGCCATCGGTATAAAAAGGAATTCCTTTTGAAGCTGTTTTAATAATAACCCCACTGCCTGAACTCCAAAATCCTTCCCCTAATATGACGCCTGGCTTAAAAATAACAGCATCGAGACCTTCTTGTGTACCGCGCCAAACTTCCATTTCGGCTCCGTATTTAGTAATCGCGTACACATTGTTTTTTTCTTCAGGGTTCCAATGGGTCTCTTCGGTGATCGGGGCTCCATTTAACCCATTGCCCAAGGTTGCAATGGAACTTACATAGCACAATTTTTTTACTGAATTGGCCAAGCAAAGATTCACAACATTTGCGGTGCCTTCCATATTGGCTTTCTTTAGTTTTTTGTAGTGCTTAGGATCAAAACTAATGTAGGCGGCAGCGTGATATACGTGGGTAATACCTTTAAAGGCGTCAGTTAAGGCAGGGATTTCAGTGATATTGGCTTCTTGCCATTCAATTTTATTGAAAAGTGTTTCAGCCTCAACTTCATTAACATAATAGCCAAAAATCTTTTTCACAGCTTGTAAATTGCTTGATTTTCTATGAATGGCACGAACTTGTTTGTTTCCCTTCAGAAGAAAATATAACAAATGCGATCCTACCAATCCTGTGCCTCCGGTAACTAAAATCATGCTGTAAAAATAGTCTTTTTTATAGTATTCTTTTCTGTTAAGGGCATTGGGTATATCTTTGCTGAAATAATACAAATAAAATATTTTAAAAGTGAAAAATTTCGTTGAAGAATTGCAATGGCGAGGTATGGTACACGATGTAATGCCAGATACCGAAGAACACCTAATGGAACAAATGCGGTCTGCATATGTGGGCTTTGACCCCACGGCCGATTCATTGCACATTGGGAACTTGGTTCCTATTATGCTATTGTCTTTTTATCAACGCTGTGGCCATAAACCATATGCTTTGGTTGGTGGTGCAACGGGGATGATTGGTGATCCCTCTGGGAAATCGAATGAACGAAACTTGTTGGATGAAGAAACCCTTCAGCACAATCAAAATTGTGTAAAAGAGCAGTTATCTCAGTTTTTGGATTTTAAATCTGGTGCTGAAAATGAGGCTGTAATGGTGAATAATTACGACTGGATGAAAGAGTTTTCATTCTTAGGTTTTATTCGCGATGTGGGAAAACACATAACGGTTAATTATATGATGGCGAAAGATTCGGTTAAAAACCGATTGACAGGCGAAGCTGCCGATGGCATGTCTTTTACCGAATTCACCTACCAACTAGTACAGGGCTACGATTTTTACCATTTGTATAAAAACCACGATTGTACACTGCAAATGGGTGGTAGCGACCAATGGGGAAATATAACCACAGGTACCGAAATGATTCGCCGAATAGGTGGCGGAAAAGGATATGCGTTAACCTGCCCGTTAATCACTAAAAGTGACGGTAGTAAATTTGGAAAAAGCGAAGGCGGAAATGTGTGGTTGGATGCAAAACGTACTTCCCCGTACAAATTTTACCAATATTGGTTGAATACCAGCGATGAAGATGCTGAAAAGTACATTAAGATATTCACTTTTTTGGATAAACAAACCATTGAAGCTTTAGTTGCTGATCATAAGGAAGCGCCTCATGCGAGGTTGCTACAAAAGCGGTTGGCAAAAGAAGTAACTATAACGGTACATAATGAAGAAGAATATGAAAAAGCCGTTCAAGCTTCGGAAATATTATTTGGAAAATCTACTTCAGGGGATTTAAAAAACCTTGATGAACAAACTTTTTTAGATGTATTTGAAGGTGTGCCACAAGCTGAAATAAACAAAGCTGAACTAGAAAACGGAATGGATATTATTGCTGCATTGGCGTCAGAAACAAACTTCTTACAATCGAATGGAGAAGCACGCCGAGCGTTAAAGCAAAACTCCATTTCGGTAAATAAAGAGAAAGTACAGGAAGATTATTCCATTACTTCAGACAATTTGATTAATAATCAGTTTGTATTGTTGCAACGTGGTAAGAAAAACTACTTTATTATAAAAGCAGTATAAGTTTTAAGCATAAGAAAGCCCCATTTCCTGAGAAGGAGCGGGGCTTTCCAAATTAACTAACCAACCAATTATGAACTGAGCCCGAAGGCTCAAGACATCTTTGCACTATAGTAGTCGTATTAATAGTTATTTGCTTACAGTAAACTTGTAAAATTTAGCATTTAATTAACTTTATAACAGTAAGTTACAAAACCATAAGGTTGCAGCCACGTATGTCGCTATCATCAAACCTGCCTAATACTTCAAAGCTGTTATTTGTATGTAGTTTACCTAAATCTTGTGTAGCGATAAAGCTGCATGAATATAAGTTTGCTAGATCGATTACATTAATTCCGCCAGTTTTTTTAGCAACATAAGTAAAAGGGTCTTCGGTATCTCGGGTTAGGATTTTCATCCAAGGTGGACAGGTAAAAATACCTTTCCCAGTTGAATAGGCTTGTGAAAGCAACTCGGTCATTCCGTATTCGCTATGAATTTCAGAAACACCGAAACCTTGTTGTAAAATTCGGTGCAATTCTTCTTTTATCATTTCTTTTCTTCGGCCTTTCATACCGCCAGTTTCCATAACGATGGTGTTTTTAAACTGAAATGTTTGCGTTTCAATTAAATCTAACAACGCATAGGATACACCTAAAAGCATTGTTTTGTGTCCTTCAGCTTCTAAAAAAGTAAGTTTTTCTATTAAAGCATCCATGTTGTTAAGGTAAAAGCCGCTATGCTGGTTTTTACTTTGTTTTATCAAAGAATCGACCATATAAATTAAGGAAGAGCCTTCGCGTTCTAAGTAGGATGGTAGTAAAGCTAAAATTGTGTAATCGGTGGGCTTTCCATATTGATTTTGAAATGCTCTGTTGAAGCTTTCTTCATACAGTTTGGTGCTGGCTAGATAATGTTTACTCGTAATGCTTCCGGTGGTTCCACTACTGGTAAAAATGGTTTCTTCAGAATATCCTTTAGCAATAATTTGGTGGCTTTTAAAAAATTGAATGGGAAGAAAAGGTATTTCAGAAATAGTGGTTATTTGCTTTGGATTAACCTTCAGCATATCACAAAATTCCCGATATACTTTCACATGTTTATATTGAAAATTAAACACTTCTAAAGCAACTGCTTTAAAGTCTTCGGGTGTTTGTATGTTGAAAATTTTTTCTTGAAGCATGGTTGAAAGAATCGACATTTCAAAAATAGGGAAATAAAAAAAGCTCCTGCCTAAGCAAGAGCTTTAATAGTGTTATAATTTCAGAAAATTACTTTACTACTAATTTTTTAGTAATTGAGGCATTTCCTTGGTTTATTTTCACAATGTAAACGCCGCTAGTAAGTGCAGCAATATTTAAGCGCTCACCGGTTAACGTGGTATTGATAACTTGTTTTCCCAATACATCAAAAACAGCAACTTGCTTTTCACCGTTTACTTTTGAAACGATATTTACAAAACCATTAGAAGCTGGGTTTGGGTATAAAGAAAATTGGTTTTCTGCATTGTCAGAAAGACCTAATGAACCACCTACTTGTACATTGTCAAAGAAAAATTCTTCAGAGCTAGCATTAACACGAGCTTCAATAACTAATTGTACAGTAGTGTTTGGCAAAACAGGTGCAGATCCAGAAATCCAAGAACCTTCAATACCAAGATCATTAATATCAGACCCTGTAGTGTCAAGAATGTCTAATTCAGTACCGTTAGTTAAGTCTTTAACATAGATGCGTAATCTATCAGATCCAGATTCGTTAACCGTTCCGTCACCTTCATAACCTGTTTCAGTGATAAAATAGTCTAAAGTTAATGTAGGGTCAGTAACTCCAGTTAAATCAACTTGATCAAACTCAAGAATAAAATTACCGTCAGAGTCACTTATTTGGTATCCTTGCACGCCATCTGTATATGGATCATCACCAGTTGGTGCAAAATCTGTAACACCTACAAAATCACCGTCGGTAAGACCTTCACTTGGGGTGTCATATGGCTCATAACGAGCATTAAAGCCCATTTCCCCACCTGTTGAAGTATAATTTACATTAGGTTCATCTGGATTGTTAACAAGATCGTGTGCCATAGTAGCATCACCAGTATCTACGTACTGAACGCTAAAGATAGGGGGCTCTTCAAAGCTTGTTCCTGAAATTTGGGCAAAAGAAGCAACACTCATTAAAAGTGTAGCCAATAAAGTAATTTTTTTCATCATTTATAAATTGTTTAATTATGGCGCAAATATACATATTTGTACAATAGTTGCGAATATTCCTTAATAGTTTATAAATTGCTTAACAATAAGGTAATATGTGAATAAAAAGCCCTTAATTTAACGATATTCATGTTACAATATCGTTAACAATTATAGCAACAAACGATACGAAAAAGTAATATATGGTATCTTTAACCTTTTAAAAAACTTATAGTTAGTATCTATGAAGAAAAAAGACATAAAAATTCTATTGGTAGATGATGAGCCGGATATTCTGGAAATAGTTGGTTATAATTTATCTTCGGAAGGTTATACAGTCATTACCGCTGAAAATGGTAAACAGGCCATAAAAAAAGCAAAAAAAGAACTACCGCACTTAGTCATTCTCGATGTAATGATGCCCGAAATGGATGGAATGGAAGCATGTGAAAAAATGCGAAACACTCCCGAACTGGCCGAAACCATCATCACATTCTTAACAGCCCGCGGAGAAGATTACTCCCAAGTAGCAGGTTTTGATGCTGGTGCCGACGACTATATTACAAAACCCATTAAACCTAAAGTGCTTATAAGTAAAGTAAAAGCATTACTTAGAAGGTACAAAGAAACCAAGGAAGAAACTGGTAAAATAAAATTGGGTAACTTAGTAATCAATAGAGAAGAATATAAAATTACGTTAGGTAAAGAAGAAATGGTCTTACCTAGAAAAGAGTTTGAATTATTAGCTTTGTTAGCTTCAAAACCAGGAAAAGTGTTTAAACGGGAAGTAATTTTAGATCGCGTTTGGGGTAATGAAGTAGTTGTGGGTGGAAGAACCATCGATGTTCATATTCGTAAACTACGCGAAAAAATAGGAGATGAAAAATTTAAAACCGTAAAAGGGGTAGGCTATAAATTTGTAGTTTAATGGCAAAAGAATTTAAAAGAACATACAAGTTTGCTGCTTATACATCAAGCTTTTTGACATTCTTTCTAACACTCGTCGTGGGTGTTTTTTTTTACGTCACTAAAATTGAGATGTATTGGTTTATACTCTTATTTGCCATTGTGTGTTTTTGTTTTTCGTTCTTTTTTATTCAATACAGAGTTGAAAAGTTTATTTACCGTAGGGTGAAAAAAATATATGACGATGTTCGGCTATTAGACGCATCTACGTTCGATAAAAAACAAATCACTACCGATATGGCAACACTTACACGTGAAGTGGAACGTTTTGCCGAAACCAAAAAAATAGAAATTGAAACCCTTAAAGGCCGTGAAACATATAGAAAAGAGTTCATGGGCAATGTTTCCCATGAATTAAAAACCCCTTTGTTTACTGTGCAGGGCTATATATTAACCTTGCTCGATGGTGCCATGAAAGACAAGGCCATCCGTAAAAAATACCTACAGCGTGCCAATAAAGGGGTAGAAAGGCTTATCTATATTGTGAAAGACCTTGATATGATCACAAAGCTTGAAGTAGGTGATCTAAACCTTCACAAAGAAAAATTTAATATAATTGAATTGGTTCAAGGAGTGTTTGATCTCTTTGAAATGAAAGCAGCTAAGTACAACATTACCCTAACATTCGATATTGATTATAAAGAAAGCATATTTGTTGAAGCAGACCGCGAACGCATACAACAGGTATTGACCAATTTAATAGTAAACTCTATTAAATACGGAAAAAAAGATGGTACTACCGAAGTAAGTATTGAAGACCTAATTAAAAACAAAGTTATCGTCCGGGTCACAGACAATGGCGAAGGGATAGAAGAAGATAAAATCCCAAGATTATTTGAACGTTTTTTTAGGGTTGATAAAAGCGGTTCTCGTAAAGAGGGCGGAAGTGGATTGGGACTTTCCATTGTTAAACATATTATAGAGGCTCACGATGAGAAAATTTATGTTGAAAGTCAGTACGGTGTAGGGTCAGAGTTTTCATTCACCCTCGAAAAAGCGAAATAGCTTTTCAAAATCTGGTTGGCTGTTAAAATCTTTCAATCCTTTATATAGCGGAATCTTTTCTAGTTTTTTCTTTTCAAACTTGTGCTGTTTACAGCTTGGTACAAACCCAGCATTTTTTAAGCGTTTTGCTAAATAAACTTGTTCAAATTGTCCTGGGGTAGGGATAAAAAAAGCTTTCTTTTCCATGGCAGCCAGATCCATAATAGTAGTGTAGCCCGAACGGGAAACCACATAATCGCTTTCATTAATAACCTGTTCAAGTTCCTTGCTTTGTAAAAAGTTTATAATTTTTATAGTTCCTATATGGGTTACCTTTTTTTTCTCTTCCACTAAACCTTGAACTAACAAAACATTTTTTTCTGAATTTTTAAAAACCGACATTAATTGCTCTTCCAAAGCTGTTCGTTGTGGCTCTGGTCCAGACAATAAGCATAATACATCATATACCTTGGGTGTTTTCTTTTTTTGCATTCGGCTTAACAAACCAATATACGTAACGGGAAAAGGGGATGATAATAAATCTTTAAAATGCCCTAATTTTCCACTTAGGTTTATGGAGCCTTCCAAATCGGGAACCCAACATGCGTCAAATTTTTTAATTAAGGTTTGGTGCATTTTACTGCTAAGAAAAGAAGTACTTCCCGAAAGAACATTTAATTGATGAGTTATAATTACCGAAGGAACTTTTTTACTGCGTACACCCCAACGGTTATCACTTATAATTCCGTCGATTTTTTTTTCAGCGACTAATTTTTCAATCACTTTTTTTTCTGAAGCAACTATCTTTTTAATATAGGGGGCTTTCAATAAAAGTTTCAGTTTAAAGAAAACGCCTTTTTTAGGGTATGTAATATTATAAGAAGGTAAAGAGATGGAGGGTAATTCTGGAAATTCTTTCTGAAGTAATAATAAAGCACCTCCGTCTGAAGCTAACATAACGTTATAACCGTTATCCAGTAATGCCCGTATAATAGGAATACACCGCGTAGCGTGACCTAAACCCCAATGTAAGGGGGCAACCAGGATCGTTTTTGAACTGTTCACAAAAACAAAGGTACACAATGTAGTCTCTTGTTACTATTTCCTTAATTTTACCAAATAATCAATCAATATTAAGAAATAGGTAATAGTGGGCAGTAAAAACAAATTAAAACGGTTTAAGCAAAACGAAACGTTTGAAAATGTAATTCAACCAACGCGTGAAGAAGTTTTCTCAAATAGTTTAAACTTAAAAGGAAACTGGAAACAAAACTTTTTTAAAAACGATAAACCCTTAGTCTTAGAGTTAGGTTGTGGCAAAGGCGAATATTCGGTTAATCTGGCTCGAAAACATCCTGATCATAATTTTTTAGGGATTGATATAAAAGGTGCTCGTTTTTGGCGTGGAGCTAAAACAGCGTTGGAGGAAAAACTTGATAACGTAGGCTTTCTTAGAACCCAGATTGAATTGATTGATCTTCTTTTTGAAGAAAACGAAGTAGATGAAATATGGATAACTTTCCCCGATCCGCAGATAAAATATAAACGCACTAAGCATCGACTTACCAACGAAGATTTCTTAAACAAATACCGAAAAGTCTTAAAACCGGACGGCTTTGTTCATTTAAAAACAGATAGCGAATTTATGCACGGTTACACGCTTGGATTGCTTCATGGGCTTGATGAAAATATTGATTATGCGCATCATGATGTATATGGCAATAGCCAAGCTCCAAAAGAGGTAACGAGTATACAAACCTTTTACGAACAGCAGTATCTAGAAGAAAATAAGAAAATAACATATATCAGGTTTAAATTCAGATAGATAAATTTGCTTATATTGAGACCACAAACAGGCCTTTTATGACTGTACTTGTAAATTTTGCCATTGGCTTTTTAGCGGCTTTTGTTGGGGTTATCCCACCCGGTTTGCTAAATATGTATGCGGCAAAAATAAGTATGAAAGAAGGTCGTAAAAAGGGTTTTTTGTTCTCTACAGGTGTATGCATTACGGTTATGGTGCAAACGCTTATAGCTTTATTTTTTGCACGTTTTTTAGACCAACATCCCGAGTATGTTTCCATGCTTCAAAAAGTGGCACTGGGGATATTTATATGTATAACTATTTATTTTTTCTTCATAGCAAAGGATACACGCCGTCAGTTACCGGATGATGTAAATCATTCAAAGACAAATCGTCTGTTTTCAGGTATGTTGCTGGCTTTGGTTAACTTGTTGCCACTGCCATATTGGGTGTATATTAGTATTACCTTTGCGGGGTTTGGCTGGTTTAGTTTTTCACAGCCGGGATTATGGAGTGCAGTAATTGCATCGGGACTAGGTACATTTTCTGTTTTGGCTATGTATGTGTGGTTTTTCAGGCAAAAAGATGACCAGAAAAAACTAAATGTTAATATGAATTTCATTATAGGTATTATAACAGCGGTTATTTCAGTAATTACACTTCTAAAAATAATGCAGGAAATATAAATGGCTTCGGAAGGTTTTTTTGAAAAAGTATATCAAGTAGCAAAAAAAATTCCCTACGGAAGAGTAACCAGCTATGGGGCAATTGCAAAATACTTAGGTGCTGCTGGAAGTGCAAGAATGGTAGGTTGGGCCATGAACGGAAGTAGTAAAGACCCTGATGTTCCTGCACATCGAGTGGTAAATAGAAAAGGGCTACTTACCGGAAAGCATCATTTTAAAGGTACTAACTTAATGCAACAATTGTTGGAAAGTGAGGGCGTAGAAGTGGTTGAAAATCAAATTCAACATTTTGAAGAATTGTTCTGGGATCCAATGAAAGAACTTTAAAACACACCTTTACTTTTTATTCCCAATTTATAACTTCCAATAACACTTATCCACCTATAAATCATTTCAATCTAAGGACTTTAAAATCCGAACTAATACCGTTATATTTGTACTTTAGAATCAGTCTAAATATTGTGAAAAAGAATTTATGAAATTGAATAAAAAAGATATACTTAAAGCATTAGAAACCATAACTGTAGCTGGAGAAGGAAAAAACATGGTTGAGAGTGGTGCTGTAAAAAATGTGGTAACATTTGCCGATGAGGTAATTGTAGATGTTACGCTTTCCACTCCTGCTTTACACATTAAAAAAAGAGCTGAAGCCGATATTATAAAAACCATCCAAGAAAAGGTAGATGGAGGTGCTAAAGTTCAGGTAAACATAAAAGTGGAAGCCCCGACAAAAAAACAAAACCCTAACTTAATTAAAGGAAAAGCCATCCCGGGAATCCAAAATATTGTAGCAGTAGCTTCTGGTAAAGGGGGCGTTGGAAAATCTACCGTAACAGCAAATTTAGCGGTAACACTTTCAAAGATGGGCTTTAAAGTAGGGGTTTTAGACGCTGATATATATGGACCATCCATTCCTATTATGTTCGATGTTGCTTCTGAAAAACCATTATCTGTAAAGGTGAATGGAAAAAGCAAAATGAAACCTATCGAAAACTATGGGGTAAAAGTATTATCAATCGGGTTTTTCACAAAACCAGACCAAGCAGTAATTTGGCGAGGGCCTATGGCTGCAAAAGCACTAAACCAGCTAATTTTTGATGCAGATTGGGGCGAATTAGACTTCTTATTAGTAGATCTGCCACCTGGGACCGGTGATATTCACTTAAGTATTATGCAATCCTTACCATTAACAGGTTCTGTAGTGGTAAGTACGCCTCAAAATGTGGCTTTGGCCGATGCACGTAAAGGGGTTGCTATGTTTCAGCAAGAAAACATACAAGTACCCGTATTAGGAATAATAGAAAATATGGCTTATTTTACTCCTGAAGAATTACCCGAGAATAAATATTATATCTTCGGAAAAGAAGGAGCAAAAAATCTTGCTGAAGATCTGGATATCCCCTTTTTAGGAGGTGTGCCATTGGTACAAAGCATTCGTGAATCTGGTGATGTAGGTCGTCCAGCAGCCATGCAAACAGCTACGCCTACTGAAGAGGCTTTTGATCAAGTAACTAAAAATGTGGTGGAGCAAACGGTACGTCGTAACGAAAACCTCCCCCCGACCGAAGCCATTAAAATAACAACAATGGCAGGTTGTAGTGCCGTTAAAAAATAATATGAAAGAGCAAGAATTAAAATTAAAAGTAGAAGACGCATTGGAAGAAATACGTCCGTTTCTTCAAAGCGATGGGGGTGATATCTCTCTTATTTCCATAGATGATGGTAAAAGGGTGGTAGTGCGCTTGGAAGGTGCTTGTGTTGGCTGTACGGTCAACCAAATGACCTTAAAAAGTGGAGTGGAAATGACCATTAAAAAACATGCCCCTCAAATTGAGCAAGTGGTGAATGTGGAGTAAGCTGATTTTAATCAGTTTTTGAAACTAAAACCAACCCTACTTTTACAGGAATAAAGACGAATTAGATTCATGATAAAAACAGATATATTGATAATCGGTGCAGGTCCTACGGGGCTTTTTACCGTTTTTGAAGCAGGATTATTAAAACTGAAATGTCATTTAATTGATGCATTACCGCAACCTGGCGGTCAATGTGCCGAAATTTACCCTAAAAAACCTATTTACGATATTCCCGCATTCCCCGAAGTGTTGGCAGGTGATTTAGTGGATAATTTAATGAAACAAATTGAACCGTTTCAACCTGGTTTCACGTTAGGCGAAAGAGCACAGAACATAGACAAACAAGATGACGGAACTTTTATTGTAACAACTAATAAAGGAACCAAACACCATGCGCCAATTGTTGCCATAGCAGGTGGGTTGGGAAGTTTTGAACCTCGCAAACCACCTATTACCGGTATTTCAGAATATGAGGATAAAGGGGTTGAATATATCATTCGTGACCCAGAAGTATATCGAGATAAAAATGTGGTAATCGCTGGAGGGGGCGATTCAGCATTAGACTGGAGTATATTTTTAACCGATGTAGCTTCAAGTGTAACCCTTGTGCACCGTCGCAACGAATTTCGTGGGGCATTAGATAGTGTTGAAAAGGTTCAAGAGCTGAAAAATTTGGGTAAAATAGAATTGATTACACCCGCTGAAGTAATTGATGTCTTTGGGAAAGAAACAATAGAAGGCGTTTCAATAAAGAGAGGCGCCGATGTATTTAATAGAGCATGTGATCACTTTATTCCACTATTTGGATTGGCTCCAAAATTGGGCCCTATTGCAGATTGGGGATTGGAAATTGAAAAAAATGCCATAAAAGTGAACAATAGTTTAGACTATCAAACTAACATACCAGGCATCTATGCCATTGGCGATGTCAATACATATCCAGGGAAATTAAAATTAATTCTTTGTGGCTTCCACGAAGCAACTTTAATGTGCCAAAGCGCGTATCAGCGAATCTTCCCAGACAAACGCTATGTGATGAAATATACTACCGTAGGTGGTGTGGAAGGTTTTGATGGAAGTAAAAAACAAGCGCCAAAAGCAGTTGTGAAAGCGATAAACTAAAATATTGACTCTGTGTCTATCACGAGGTCTTTTTAAAACTATGGCTCAAGACATTAAAATAACCATAATCGACAGGGAGGGTAAAAGTCATCAAGTAGATGCCCCAACCGATATGAATATGAACCTCATGGAAGTGGTGCGATCATACGATTTAGCACCAGAAGGCACCATTGGAGTCTGTGGCGGAATGGCAATGTGTGCTTCTTGCCAGTGCTATGTTCAAAGCGATCACGAATTGCCCGAAATGAGTTACGATGAAGATTTAATGCTTGCTGAAGCATTTTATGTACAAGATAACAGCCGCTTGGGCTGCCAAATACATATTCATCCTGAAATGGACGGTTTGCAAGTAGAACTAGCCCCTGAAAGTTAGTTAACTATTTGCTTTGCTTTTTCTATTAATAACGGAATAAACTTATTGTAAGCTTCTTTAGAAGGATGCAATCCATCTGAAGCGACCAATGTTTCATCTTCCAATCCTTTTCTTGTAATTGGGGTTATATTGATAAAAGCAACATTTTCTTTTTCTGAAATTTTCTTTGCAAAAGCATTGTACCTATCTAATTCTTCTGAAATGTTTGAAGGATCATTTTTCGTCTGTCCAAATGGCGTAAAGGCATAATCTGGAATGGAAACTACAATCACGTTGTTTTTGTCACCGCCCGCAAAGTGTATGGCTTTGTTCAATAATTCAGGAAATTCTTTCTCATAAGTAGAAAACGGCATCCCTTGATATTGATTGTTAACGCCAATTAGTAAAGTTACCAAGTCGTAATCATTTGTCGGCTTTTGTTGGCCGATAGCCTTTAGTAAATCGGTGGTAGTCCAGCCGGTTTTTGCAATGATTTTTAAATCACCTTCCTTATTTAAACTTTGGTCGAGCTCTTTTTTTAACTGCTCGGGAAACCTACAGGAGTCACAAACACTTTCCCCAATAGTATAACTATCGCCAAGGGCTAAGTATTTATAATCTGAAGTAATGCTATCATTTTGAACTGTCTTTTTTTGCACAGAACAATTCAGGAATAAAAAAAAGCTTGAAAGTATGGTTAATATGGTATATGTCTTTCTCATTTGTAAAAGTTTTAGGCTTCAAAATTAGGTGATTAGATTATTCAGTTTTATAATCGATTAGTTTTTGCGGTCCCTCCAAAAGAAGTCGGACTACTTTTAAGGTGCCGTCTTCAGTGGTGGAAATGTTCCATTTTACGAGTGATATTTCCCCGTTTTCTATTTCCAATCCTGTAATACTGCGTGGATGTACGCAACTGCCGTCGTTAAAATAGGCAATATCTCCCGGTTCGGGAAAACGTGGACGGTGCGTATGCCCGGTTATGGTAAAAATGTTATCATTGTCCACAATCCACTTTTTAGTGCGGCGTTCAACTTTTATAAGCTCTTTATAGTTACGAGCAGGACTCGTAGGATCACCAATACCAAAAACCTGCAATGGCCGCCAAAGGGCTCGAACTAGGAACCTATTAAATTTCCAACCGTGGTAATTTAACCAATCGGCTTGATGGCCGTGCAGCATAAAAATCTCTTGCCCGGTTTTCTCATGTTCTAAAACGAGGCCCTCGGTGAACTTTATTTCAGGAAAAAGCGGGTCATCTTTTCCGGTAACTTTATTAAAATAGCTGAAGAGATTTTTCTCTACATATTTTTCATTTTTATACACCATATCATGATTTCCAATTAGGCGATACGATCTATTTTCTGCATAAAACTTACGAAGTAACTCGAATACATTTTGGTGGGCTTCAAAAATAGATTGAAAAGTAAGGTTTTCCCATAGTTCGTCGCCATCGCCCAATTCGCAATAACTAAAACCTTCTTTATAATAATGCTCTAAAGCGTGAAAATAGATGTTACGGTTGTTGGCAAATTCATCTGCAAAACTATTGTCGCCTCTATGACAATCGCTAAAAATGATAAATTTTGAATGGTCATTAAAAGAAACACGTCGAGAGTTCTCGTAGGCTTTTGAAATTCTTTTTTGTGAGGACATTGACGTTTTCTTTGCTTAAAGATACAATTAGCCTCTAATGATATGCAAGTTTGTCGTTTAAAATTTCAGAAAGTATTCCTTCCCAAAGTTGTTCCCTTGCTTGTAATGACTGCACAATGGTTCGTTCTGCTTCGCGCCATTTTTTACCGTCATCACCACAAAGGTTTTTCACCATCTGAAGCGCCATTGGGCCGTGTTCATCTTCGTCTAATTCAATGTGACGGTCAAAATAATATTTAAACTCAGCTAAATCTTCTTCTGGAAAGTTTTTCTGAACCTTTTTAATAATTTCAGAAAACATTTGCGGAATTAAATCCTCTCTTCCAAAGGTAAAAGCAGCGGCTGTTTTATGAGGCTTATTTTCTTCAATGACCGAAAAAGTGTGCCTTAAAAATGTTTGAACGGCTTTTGGTAAATCGGACTGCTCAATTGCTTCGGAAATTGAAGAGTTTTGTAACCGCTCTAAAAAACCATTAATTGAATTGGTGTCGGCCTTTGCTTTTTTCATAGCGTCGAGGTACATTTCAAAATGGCTTTGGCGTTCACCTTTTAAATTTATGTCGGTTTCTTCTGCTAATACAATTTCATTGATTAAATAACGTGTTTCCGGATCGCCTTGAGGCGTCCACGGAACGGATGTACACGTTAAATTGTTTTGCAATGATTTAAGCAGCGACATAAAATCCCACACGGCAAACACATGATATTCCATAAATGTTTGTAGATGTTTGGGTGTTTTTATTTCACTATATAATGGATGCTGAAGAAGGGTGTCGCGATAGGGTTTTATTCTCTTGTTGATTTGGGTAATCATAACTTTCTTTTTTAACAAAACAAAAAGGCGCCACAATTATTGTAGCGCCATTATCAAAATTTTAACTCGGGTTTACTTTATTTAAAAGCATTTTCACCAGTAATATCTAATCCGGTAATTAATAAATGGATGTCGTGTGTACCTTCGTAGGTAATTACACTTTCTAGGTTCATCATATGGCGCATAATGCTATATTCACCGGTAATGCCCATTCCACCTAATATTTGTCTAGCTTCACGTGCAATTTTCAAAGCCATATCAACATTGTTTCGCTTTGCCATTGATATTTGTGCTGAAGTAGCTTTTCCTTCATTTTTCAACTGCCCCAATCGAAGTGCTAACAATTGTGCTTTTGTGATTTCAGTAATCATTTCAGCTAATTTCTTCTGCTGTAATTGAAAACCAGCAATCGGTTTGCCAAACTGAACACGCTCCTTCGCATATCTCAAAGCAGTATCATAACAGTCCATGGCAGCACCTATGGTACCCCAAGAAATTCCGTAACGGGCAGAATCAAGGCAGCCTAATGGTGCGCCCAATCCGCTTTTGTTAGGCAGTAAGTTTTCTTTTGGCACTTTTACATCTTGAAATATCAATTCCCCAGTTGCACTGGCGCGCAAAGACCACTTGTTATGAGTTTCGGGTGTGCTGAAACCTTCCATGCCACGCTCTACAACTAAACCGTGAATGCGTCCTTCTTCATTTTTTGCCCAAACTACGGCAACATCGCAAAAAGGTGAATTTGAAATCCAAAGCTTGGCTCCATTTAATAAATAATGATCTCCTTTGTCTTTAAAATTAGTAACCATCCCACCCGGATTACTACCGTGGTCAGGTTCTGTTAATCCAAAAGAGCCCATCCATTCGCCGGTTGCTAATTTTGGCAAGTATTTTTTTCGTTGCTCTTCATTTCCATACTTCCAAATGGGGTACATAACTAGGGATGATTGTACGGAAGCAGTAGAACGAACACCGCTATCACCACGTTCAATTTCTTGCATGATGAGTCCGTAGCTTATTTGGTCTAGACCGGCACCTCCATATTCTTCAGGAATATAGGGGCCAAAAGCACCAATTTCAGCAAGTCCTGGAATAATGGATTTTGGAAACTCAGCGTTTTGTGCAGCCTCCTCAATAATAGGTGACACGTCACGTTTTACCCAATCACGGGCAGCATCGCGTATTAGCTTATGTTCTTCGGTTAATAGATCGTCTATATTATAATAATCTGGAGCTTCGAAAAGGTCTGGTTTCATGATTTTTGGTTTTAAGGAATACAAATGTAAAAATCACGGGTTTAACCTCCTACATTTTCAAGTAAAAATCGCGTACCAAGTTTTTATAGGCTTCAGTATAATTATGACGGCTTATTTCAATGGTGAGGTTTTCAATTTCAATTGTTGTTTCAGAAAATGAAAATTCTAATAGGCTCCGTTTTTCTTCGGAAGTTTCTGTGCCGCGAATCCGACAAATACGGTTGACAAAAAGTCTTTTAGCTAAAGCCAGTTGAATAAAACGCTCTTCCTCTTTCTTCGGAATAACGGTAGAAAAAGTTCCGTTTTCAGAAAGCAAAACAGAAACACTTTCCAATAAATGTTCAAACGGCAGGGCCTGGGTAAAGCGTGCCATGTCCCTTGTTCTGTTGCCTGAGGTGTAATCTTCCGAATAAAACGGCGGGTTAGAAACTATCAAGTTATATCTGTCATCAATTTCTGCAGTAAATTCTTCTAAAGATGCATGATAACAAAATAGGCGATCGCCCCATGGTGAAGCTTCAAAATTTTCGACACATTGCTCGTAGGCGTTTTCATCTATTTCAATAGCATCGATAAGCTCGGCAGAGCTTCGTTGTGCGAGTTGTAATGCGATTATTCCAGTTCCAGCGCCGATATCTAAAATAGAAGTAGGCGTATTTTGTAGTGATGCCCAAGCACCTAACAGTACGCCATCGGTCCCGATTTTCATTTCACAACGATCTTGCTTAACGGTAAATTGCTTGAAAAGAAAAGGCTTGTTCATAATTATAGATACAATTCTATCAACCCCTCTGGTGCAGTAATGCGGATATCTTTCTTTTCACGATCTACTTTTTCAATTAAATCGTCACTAATTGGTATCAATACTTCTTTTCCGTCGTGATCAATTTCAAACAGAGCTTGTGCTGTAGTGTCGTTCACACCGGTTATGGTTCCGACGGCCCCAAAATTGGTGTCTGTAACTGTAAAACCTATTACTTCATGAAAGTAGAACTTGTTTCCGCTAAGTTTTGGTAGCAAGTTTAAGGGTAAATATAATTCGGTGCCCAAAAGGTTGTCGGCATCGGCTTCTGTTTTTACACTTTCAAATTGAATGCGAAGCAGGGTTGATTTATGAAGGGAAAGTGATTCAATAAAAAATGGAATCAAATTTTTGTTATAATCAACAAAAACCGATTCCATTTCAAGAAATTGTTCAGGGTCGTCTGTATCTAGCTTTGCTAGCAGCTCCCCTTTAAAGCTGTATTTTTTAACGATTTTGCCTAAGTAGAAACAAGCTGACTTTTGCATCGTTAGGTTACGCTTTACTCTTCTTCTTTTGTAGCTTCTTCAGTAGCAGGAGCCTCTTCGGCTGCCTTTGCTTCTGCTTCAGCTTTTGCTTTGGCCTCTTCTTCCGCTTTCGCTTCTTCTTCAGCAGCTTTGGCGTCTGCAATACGTGCATCACTAACTGCTTTTTCAGCAGCTAATGCTTCTGCTTTCGCTTTTTCTTCAGCTTCAGAAAGTTTTGTGCGCTTTCCTTCAACTTTCTTGGCTTTTTCTTCTAACCAAGCATCGAATTTTTTCTCGGCTTGTTCTTCGGTTAAAGCACCTTTACGAACACCACCTGCAAGATGGTTTTTAAGCAAAGCACCTTTGTAAGAAAGGATTGCTCTAGCTGTATCGGTTGGTTGTGCACCATTTTGAAGCCAGTTTACAGCACCGTCCACGTCCAACTCGATATGAGCTGGGTTTACGTTAGGATTGTAAACACCTATTTTTTCAAGGTATTTACCATCTCTTTTTGCACGGCTATCTGCAGCCACGATCCAGTAATAAGGTTTTCCTTTTTTACCGTGTCTTTGTAATCTAATTTTTAAAGGCATAAATAATTAATTTTTGAGGTTCCCGACCTCGGTTATAATTTTGAGTTTGCAAAGATACATCAATTTTTGTTTGAAAGTCAACTCAATACGGCTTTTTATTTCTTTTTTTAAACCTTAAAAAGGGGTCCGGTTTTTTTAGTGTGATAAAGAAACAACTTTTCTTTAAGTGAAAACATCATAGATTCAACATTTACAAGGGTTAAACTCTGTTAAATTGTTATAAGTTTTGGTTAAACGTTATTTATCTAACTTAAGTTTGATGTAAATTAGTGTTGAAGTAAAAGAAGAATAATTAAAAAAACATTGATTATGTATACTGAAGATATGTCGAAGAGAATTAATGAATTGCTAGAAAAAAACTATGATGCAGAAAAGGGATACAAAAAGGCTGCAGAAATTGTAGAAAACCCTAAACTGAAACAATTTTTTAAAGATCAAGCACAAGACCGATACAATTTTGGACACGAATTAAAGGATGAAATTAAAAATGTAGGGAGTGAACCCGATAAAGGCGGAAGTACTACAGGAGACTTACATAGAACTTGGATGGATATTAGAAGCACATTTACCTCTAATGATGAAGGAGCGATTTTGAAAGAAGTTCAAAAAGGAGAAGAAGCAGCTCTTGAAGAGTATAATGAGGTTATTAACGATACAACTTTGCCTCCAACTACAAAGAGAATCTTAACTAATCAACGTGAAAATGTGCAAACAGCACTACGAGACGCAAAAAATTTTGAAGGCGTTTTGACCTAATATAAAATGCTATGAGAAAGAGAAGAGACCGGTTATTTTTCCGGTCTTTTTTTTTATGTAAAAAGTTAACAACTCGTAGCAAGTTTCTTTCCTTAACTGTCGCTGTTTTTTTATTTTTACTTTTTCAGAACCTATTCTGAAAACTTCTTTTTTCTGAAATAAGACCGAGACCATGTACTTGATTTTTGACACCGAAACCACCGGATTGCCTAAACGCTGGGACGCCCCAGTAACCGACACTGATAACTGGCCAAGATGTATTCAAATAGCCTGGCAATTGCACGATGCTATGGGGAACCTTATCGAGCATCAAGATTATTTAGTGCAGCCCGATGGGTTTACCGTACCGTTTGATGCGGAAAAAATTCATGGTGTTTCTACAGAATTAGCGCAACAAGAAGGAGTTCCTTTAGCTGAAGTAGCCGAAAAATTTGCCGAAGCTTTATCCAAAACAAAATTCGTAGTTGGACAAAATGTTGGTTTCGACTTAAATATTATGGGAGCCGAATTTCACCGTTTGGAAATGCACAACCCATTGCCACAATTACCCGTTTTAGATACCTGTACCGAAACTACAGCACAATTGTGTCAAATTCCTGGGGGGCGTGGCGGTAAATTCAAATTACCTACACTAACCGAGTTACACGAGTTCTTGTTTAACGAGCCTTTTGCTGAAGCACACAACGCAACTGCCGATGTGGAAGCAACTACACGTTGTTTTTTAGAACTCGTTAGAAGAAATATCTACACCGAAAAAGAACTGGATGTTCAACCGGATTATTTCGAAAAATTTTCAGAAGAAAACCCAAAAGAGATTGAATTAATTGGTTTAAAACACATCAATCTTAAAAAGGCTTCTGAAAAAATTAGGAAAGAAATTGAAGAAGCGACTCAGACTGAAACCATTTCTTCCGAAGAAATAAAAGAGAACATTGCTACACTTGAAGAAACGGCTTTTTCGCATCTTCATAACCATTCGCAGTTTTCTATTTTACAGTCCACTTCCTCTACTCAAGATTTAGTAAACGCAGCGATAAAAAACGAAATGCCCGCCGTAGCGCTTACCGATAGTGGGAATATGATGGGGGCGTTTCATTTTACAAAAGCGGTAAATTCATATAACGCAGGTCTTCCAGAAGAAGAAAAACATAAAGAATTAAAAGCAATTGTTGGGTGTGAATTTTTTGTTTGTGAGGATCATCTCAACAAAAACCACAAAGACAATGGCTACCAAGTTATTTTGCTGGCTAAAAATAAAAAGGGCTATCACAATTTGGCCAAAATGGCTTCGATTGCTTATACCGAAGGGTTTTACTATGTACCGCGTATAGATAAAAACGTAGTTGAGAAGTATAAAGAAGACATTATAGTACTTACCGGTAGTTTGTATGGGGAAGTACCCGGAAAAATATTAAATGTAGGTGAGCATCAAGCGGAAGAAGCATTAATCTGGTGGAAAGAGCAGTTTGGGGACGATTTGTACGTAGAAATTATGCGTCACAATCAAGAAGATGAAAAACGCGTAAACACCGTTTTAATTGAGCTGGCTAAAAAGCATGAGGTGAAATTAGTGGCATGCAACAACACCTATTATATAGACAAGGAAAATGCCAACGCTCACGATATTTTACTCTGTGTAAAAGACGGCGAAAAGCAGGCTACGCCCATTGGTAGAGGTCGTGGGTATCGGTATGGATTACCAAACGATCAATATTACTTTAAGTCTCAGGAGGAAATGAAAAATCTCTTTAAAGACCTACCTGAGGCGATTAGCAACATTTCAGAAGTGGTTAATAAAATTGAGTCTTATTCATTGGCAAGGGATGTGTTGCTTCCAAAATTTAGTATTCCCGAAGAATTTCAAGATCCTAAAGATGCTGAAGATGGTGGAAACCGAGGTGAAAATGCATACTTGAAACACCTAACTTTTAAAGGTGCTGAAAAACGATATAAAGAAATAACACCTGAAATTGAAGAACGCCTTAATTTTGAATTGAGTGTTATTGAAAACACAGGGTATCCAGGATATTTTTTGATTACGGAAGATTTTATCCGCGAAGCCCGAAAGATGGATGTTTCGGTAGGGCCGGGACGTGGATCTGCTGCAGGTAGTGCCGTGGCATATTGTTTGGCCATTACAAATATCGACCCTATTAAGTACGACTTGCTTTTTGAGCGTTTCTTAAATCCGGATCGTGTGAGTATGCCCGATATCGATATTGATTTTGATGATGAAGGCCGAAGTCGGGTAATGGATTATGTAATTGAAAAATATGGTGCCAATCAGGTAGCGCAAATTATTACCTACGGAACCATGGCGGCGAAATCATCTATTCGAGATACCGCCCGGGTTTTGGATTTACCGTTGAATGAAGCCGATAGGATTTCAAAGTTGATTCCGAATATGACCAAGCTGAATAAGATTTTCGGCATGAGCGAGCAGGAATTGAGAAGTAAATTTAGAAGTGATGAACTGCCCAAGGTTAATGAACTGTTGAATCTTTCAGAAGGAGACGATTTAGAGGCTGAAACCATCAACCAAGCGAAAATATTAGAAGGTTCTGTTCGAAACACTGGTATTCACGCCTGTGGAGTAATCATTACCCCGGATGATATTACCAATTTCGTGCCTGTTTCTGTAGCAAAAGATTCCGATTTATATGTAACCCAGTTTGACAACTCGGTGGTAGAAAGCGCCGGTTTGTTGAAAATGGATTTCTTGGGATTGAAAACCTTGACCTTAATTAAGGATACGGTTAAAATTGTAAAACACAAACACAATATAGACCTCGATCCAGATAGCTTTCCGCTGGATGATGAAGAAACCTACGCGCTTTTCCAGCGTGGGGAAACCGTAGGGATATTTCAGTATGAATCTGCAGGAATGCAGAAGTATATGAAAGAGCTGAAACCGACTGTTTTTGCTGATCTTATTGCAATGAACGCACTGTACCGTCCAGGTCCGTTGGAATACATTCCAAGTTTTATTAGAAGAAAAAATGGAGAGGAAGAAATTGACTATGATCTTCCAGCGATGGAAGAGTATTTGCAAGAAACCTACGGAATTACCGTCTATCAAGAGCAGGTGATGTTACTGTCGCAAAAACTGGCCGATTTCAGTAAAGGTGATGCCGATGTGCTGCGGAAAGCGATGGGTAAAAAGCAAAAAGCAGTACTCGATAAAATGAAACCACGTTTTATCGAAAATGCTTCTAAAAAAGGTCATGATCCTGAAAAATTAGAGAAAATTTGGAAGGACTGGGAGGCGTTTGCGAGTTACGCGTTTAACAAATCACACTCAACTTGCTATGCGTGGATTGCATATCAAACGGCTTATTTAAAAGCTCATTACCCTGCAGAATATATGGCAGCGGTGCTTTCCAATAACATGAACGATATTAAGCAGGTGACCTTTTTTATGGAAGAATGCAAGCGGATGGGCATGACGGTTTTAGGGCCCGACGTAAACGAATCCTTCTATAAATTTACGGTAAACGATCAAGGGAATATCCGTTTTGGAATGGGTGCCGTTAAAGGCGTTGGCGGTAATGCCGTGGCCACTATTGTTGAAAACAGAAAAGACGGTAACTATAAGTCCATTTTTGATCTTGCCAAACGCATTGACTTACGAGCTGCGAATAAAAAAGCCTTTGAAAGTCTAGCATTGGCAGGTGGTTTTGATAGTTTCGATACCCACCGGGCGCAATACCTTCACGATGAAGGCGACGGCGTTATGTTTGTTGAAAAAGTATTGAAATATGCCTCAAAATATCAAGAAACGCAAAACTCTTCCCAAGTAAGCTTGTTTGGGGAAGCCAGTGATGTACAAATCCCAGAGCCAGAAGTTCCGCCTTGTGAAGAATGGGGAACGATGAAAAAACTAAAATTAGAGAAAGATGTAGTGGGCGTTTATATTTCTGGGCATCCGCTAGACGATTTCAAAGTAGAAATGAAATACTTCACTAATTGTAAAGTTTCAGATTTTAATAATCTTGAAAAGTTTGTAAACAGAGAACTTAGTTTTGGCGGAGTAGTTAGCGATGTACAGCACCGGGAATCGAAAGCCGGAAGAGGTTGGGCTATTTTTACGGTGGAAGATTATGATGATAGTTATGAGTTTAAAATATTTGGGGAAGACTATTTAAAGTTACGTCACTTTTTGGTGCCTAATTCTTTTATTCACGCCCGTGTTTTCATAAAAGAAGGATGGACCAATAAAGATACTGGAAAAAAAGGGGAGCCAAGAATACAATATTCTAGCATGCTTCAATTGCATGATGTTTTAGAAAAACACTCAAAAAAATTAACCATCCGCATGCCATTAGAGGATTTGGAAGATGAACGTATTGATAGATTAAACGATTTGTTTACTATTCATAAAGGTGAAAAACAGCTACACTTTTTAATCTATGAAATGGCAGATAAAATTAAAATAAACATGCCCAGCCGTACCCGTAAAATTGAAATAAACAAAGAGCTTTTAAACGAATTATCGCAGGAACAGGTTAATTTTAGATTAAATTAATTTTGAAAAACTATCAACAAAAACAATAAACCTATTATATAAAGTAATGTTAGGGCTGTAAGGTTTGCCCCAAAAAATGACTACTTTTGCATAACAATAAAAAATAAAATTATGGCTTTAGAGATAACAGATGCAACATTTGACGAAACCGTTTTAAAAAGTGACAAACCGGTAGTAGTAGATTTTTGGGCTGCTTGGTGCGGACCTTGTAGAATGGTAGGACCAATCATTGATGAAATAAGTAAAGACTATGAGGGTAAAGCCGTTGTAGGGAAAGTAGATGTAGATGCAAATCAAGAATTTGCTGCTAAATATGGAGTTCGTAACATTCCAACAGTATTAGTTTTCAATAAAGGAGAATTAGTAGGAAGACAAGTAGGTGTAGCGCCTAAAAACGTTTATGAAGAAGCAATCGATCAGCTTCTTTAAAAAGAAATTTGAAAAAGAAAAATTAAGTTGAAAAGGCTTGGCAATGTGCCGAGCCTTTTTTTATTTTTAGTAAGTTTACATTAGCACTAAAATGCAAGTTTTTTAAAAAGGATACTATGGAAAAAATAAATAAAGTACAGGATTGGATAGACAACAAGCTATTAAGCGACCGCAAGGTATTTCTTTGGGGACAAGTGGATGATGATAGCGCTAAACATGTGGTAGAGCGTTTGTTATATTTTGATTCGCTGAACCAAGACGAAATTAAACTCTACATCAATAGTCCAGGTGGCTATGTAACCGCGGGTTTTTCTATATACGATACCATCAAACAGATTAAAAGCCCAGTTTCAACTATTTGTACCGGCTTGGCCGCTTCTATGGGAAGTATTTTATTGTCAGCTGGAGAAAAAGGAAAACGATTTATTCAACCAAACGCGCGAGTAATGATTCACCAACCCAGTGGCGGAACAAGAGGCCCTGCAAGTGATATTGAAATTACCGCGCAGGAAATATTAAAAACAAAAGAGTTGAGCGCACAGATTTTAGCCGATAATTGCGGTCAAAAATTTGAAAAAGTAATGAAAGACTTTAACCGCGATCACTGGATGGATGCTGAAGAAAGCGTTTCCTACGGGATTGTGGATGAGGTTTTAAAATAAAAACTGCATCACGTGGATCTTCAAAAGGAAATAAACGAAATCACTGGGTTTAAAAACCTGGAGCTTCTTGCCAAGCAGGTGGTAGAGGGGTTTATTTCTGGGCTTCATAAAAGTCCGTTTCACGGGTTTTCGGCAGAATTTGCTGAGCATAAAATTTATAATCAAGGCGAAAGCACCAAGCATATAGATTGGAAGTTATTTGCTAAAACAGACAAACTCTACACAAAGCGGTACGAAGAAGAAACCAATTTACGATGCCATATAATTATTGACAACAGTAGTTCTATGCATTATCCAAAGCTGAAACAATTTGGAATTAATTCTTTAAATAAAATAGGGTTTTCGGCTTTGGCTTCCGCTGCAATTATGAATCTGCTTAAAAGACAGCGAGATGCAGTAGGAATGAGTATTTACAGTAATGAATACGAGTTTTACGCCAATGAAAAAGGAAGTGAACGGCATCACCAAATGCTATTGGGAAAGTTGAATGAAGCGATACAGAAACCTGTTGAAAAGAAAACGACAAAAACCTATTCGCATCTACATTTAATAGCTGAAAAGTTAAAACGGCGCTCATTAGTATTTCTGTTTACTGATATGTTTCAAAGTGATGCTGAAGAAGAGGCTTTATTTGAAGCTTTGCAGCATTTAAAATATAATAAGCATGAAGTAATTTTGTTCCATACTTTCGATAAAGAGAAAGAGCAGAATTTTAATTTTAGTAATCGCCCAAAGCGCTTTGTAGACGTAGAAACAGGTGAGCATATTAATTTATATGCCGAAAATATTAAACAATCGTATGAAACTGCTGTGGCAAGCTATTTTTCAGAATTAAAACTGAAGTGTGGTCAATATCGAATTAAGTATGTAGCAGCCGATATTAATGAGAGTTTCAATAAAATTTTGACCACCTATTTAGTAGAGCGTCAAAAGTTTGGTGGATAGAGATAAAATTTTTTCAAAAAATGTTTGTCAAAATGAAAATGCGTGGTATATTTGCCACCGCTAAGATAGCAACGGTCTGGTAGTTCAGTTGGTTAGAATACCTGCCTGTCACGCAGGGGGTCGCGAGTTCGAGTCTCGTCCAGACCGCAATTAAAATGTTGTGTTGTGATAGTTAAATTAATTTAACTATCTGTGGTTTAAGAAATTAGACCAATGAGAAGCTTATCCAAATGGATGGGCTTTTTTGTTTTGTGCGGTATCCGTGCGGTAATTTCGAACAAAATCTATCCAAACTATTTTCCGAAGGCACATAGCATAAACCAAACTTCAATAAATTTTATTCTTATTTAAGTTAATTTAAGACACTTTTTGTGCTAAGATATGCTTAAATATATTTTCAAAACAGGAAAAACCCTTTATTCGATCGGGGCTTTTTCCTATTTAACATTTTATTAACATAATTTGTAAGATCATTAACATTGTTTTGTAGGAAGAAATAATTTTATATGAAATACTCCTCTACCCTAAACCTATTCTTTTTTCTTACAATTTCACTGTCCCTCAATGCCCAAGATGTCCTTTGGGAAAAATCCTATGGGGGTAAACAAGGGGACTATCTTTTCGATGCACAGCCGACAGCTGATTTTGGTTTTATCTTGGCTGGAAGTTCGGTATCCGACAAAAACGGGAACAAACAAGATAAAAATATCGGCAACCTCGATTACTGGGTCTGGAAGATGGACGAGCACGGTGGCTTGGATTGGCAAAAAAGCTTTGGGGGCAATGGACTGGACCTTTTAAATAAAATAATAACCACCCGTGATGGTGGGTTTTTGCTTGCAGGGAGCAGTAAATCTTCCAAAAGCGATTACAAAAAAGAGGAAGCGTTAGGTCTTGAGGATTTTTGGGTCATCAAGCTCAATGCCGATGGTTCCGAACAATGGCAAAAGACACTGGGAGGGCCTGGCAGTGACATGTTAAAGACAGCCATTGAAATGCCGATGGGAGGCTATTTATTAGCGGGTTCCTCCTCTTCAAAAACATCCGAAATAAAAAAATCAAAATCGTTTGGGAATAAAGATTATTGGCTTGTACGCACGGACGCTACTGGGGCTGTTAGTTGGGAAGTAACTTTTGGCGGCAAATATGCCGATGAGGTGGAAGCTTTGGCTCCAGCCCCTGATAATGGGGTTTATGTGCTGGGCTACAGCAACTCACCGGAAGGGGGCAATAAAACAACTAAAGCTTTTGGTGATGGGGACTATTGGCTCTTGCGTTTGGACAACAACGGCAACCTGCTTTGGCAAAAATCATTTGGTGGTGATGGTGATGACCACCCCTATGCCATGCTTCAGTTAAAGGATGGTGGTATTTTGGTGGGCGGGGTATCTTCCACCAAAAGCAGTACCATAAAACAAGCAGGAAATAAAAAAGGGACCGACTTCTGGGTGTTCAAACTGGACAATGAGGGAGGTATTGCATGGGAACAGACCTATAACATAGGCGAGTACGATAGGCTCTCCAGTATGGAAGAAAACAAAGACGGCACGATCCTCTTGGGCGGGTATGCCAAGAGCGAGAAAGTAGGGCTCAAACGAAACGACAGCAAAGGTATCAATGACTATGTGGCCATCAAGATAGATGCCAAAGGCGAAGAGAAATGGCGGCAAGAGGTAGGCAGTAATGGGGATGATGTCTTGCAACGCTTGGTAGAAACACGCGACGGTGGCTATGTCCTCGCCGGAACCAGCAACGGTGTGGTATCGGGAGAGCGCAACAGCTCGCAAGGCCGTCATGATTTTTGGGTGGTAAAGCTTGGCGATAAGAACAAAGATGAAGACAGTGCCAACTCGATGGTGGAAGCATACCCAAACCCGACAAGTGGATTTACAAATGTGGTCATTACCTCTGATTTTGAAACTGGCGAGGCCTTTTTATATGACATCAGGGGCAGGCAATTGCAACACCATATATTATCAAGCCGTACCCTCCCGATAAATTTAGGGGGACTGCCCATCGGGGTATACCTTATTACCGTTAAAACAAACCTGGGTACACATTCAGTGAAAATCCTGAAAAAGGATTAATAAAAATAAAAAGCACAATTCAGCACAACAATTTTCTATATGAGAAAGCTTACGTTTACACTAATATTTTTTTTGGTTTTTTATATTTCAAAAGCTCAATCAGTCAATCCCGATGACTATACGGGTCAAATAGAATTAACGCCACCTTCTATTGAAAATTACAATTTCACGAAGTACGGCAACTTACAACTGAACAACAATAATGGAAGTTTCAGTCACTCCATACCAGTATATAATATTAAATATGGACCGTTGTCCTTACCTATTTCCTTAAGTTATTCTACTTCTGGGGTCAAGGTGAATGATATCGCTGGTCTTGTGGGTATGGGCTGGAATTTAAATGCCGGTGGTATGATTACAAGGGTTATTAAAGGAGAACCAGATGAAAATTTTAATACCGAAGAATTTAGGATCCCTAGACAAGATATGTTAGAGACAATTTCGGGTGGTTACTCTAATCAACAGTATATTTCTGAAGGTCATAAAGAAAGGTTATTAAATACTTGGTGGTCCATTTGGCCAAATTCGACAGTTAAGGTAAACACAGAGCAGGATTGGTTCAATTTTAATTTTAATAACATTTCAGGTAGTTTTTATTTAGAAAACGGGAATGTATACATCGATTCCGAATATAGTGATATTAAGGGAGAGGTCACTGAAACATCTCAATTAGGCAACAAAATACTGGAATTTAAATTTACATTACCCAATGGGGTTACTTATACCTTTGGCGGTGGCTTAGGTTATAGTGAGAGTTCTGAGATTATAACAAATTGTCAAAGAACGTTCGAGACAAGTTACCCTACTACGTGGTATGTAAAAAATATTAATTTCAGAACATGGAATATCAACTTTATATACAGCCAAAGTACGACAAAGAGGTACCCGCTTAGTTTTTTTGAAGAATACGCTCTTACAGCAAATATGGGTACCCCATCTTTTACTCCCTCCAGAAAAGAATGTGTCTCTACATTTAAATCAATAGATGCGAAATATTTAATGGCAATAGAATTTGGTGATTCCAGAGTAGAGTTTGATTACCTGAATCAACGCGCTGATTATTATGCAGGTAAAATACTTGATGCTATTTCAGTTAAACATAACAGTACAAATATCAAAAATGTCAATCTCGATTACCAGTATTCAACTAGTTCTGGAAACAGTAGTGTGGTACAATTGTCAAATCAAGACCTTAATATTGTGAAAAAACGCCCGTTTTTAAATAAAGTAACCGTCGATGGAGAGAAAGAATACTTGTTTAATTATAATAACATTAATGGTCTTCCACCTCGCTTATCGTATAAACAAGATATTTTTGGGTATTCAAATTCCAATATTTATAGAGCTCTGGTTAATGTTGACAACCCCTATTATGAAGGGGGGGCAATTGATTTTTTTAAATCCAAATTTAATGATATAGATAGTGCCAACAGATCAGTGGACCCTAATAAATCTCTATATGGGGTATTAACCAAAATAACATACCCCACAGGGGGTTTTTCTGAAATTGACTATGAAAACAATATTACATATAAAATTGAAAATGATATAAATACTCAAAATTATTCTAAAACGGTAGAGGATTATAACTGTGATACTAGCACATTGCCAGATCAAGATGTTTTTGTGTTGGAATCAAATGGAAGTCCAATTTATATTACTGCCAAAGCCTTTGTGGATGTATGCAATGATTATGATAATCATGAAAAACACCGTTTAATAGTTAAAAATGAAACAACTGGTGTAGAACTGTTTAATGAAGAATTAATCCCAGATATCGATTTTAACATAGATGGCTCTCAGACGACAAATAACACTAATAATTTTCCCCCTATTCAAACAAATAGTGGCGATGAGTATAGTATTACCTATTCAGTAGAATCATTTGTGAATGATATACACGGATATATAACAGTTAAGTATAATGAAGAGGATTCTCAAGATTTTGTAGAATTTAACTACAGTGGCGCTCGAGTTGAAAAAATTAAAGATAGAAGTTTTAGTGGGGGTGATCCGATACATACTAAAATATATAAATATAACTCAAAAGATTCCTTAGGTGCATCATCCACTAGTTTAAATCATAAATACATATTCTACCCTTGGAAACAATTAACAGTCGATCTTAGGGATCAATGCCAAGGTTCCTGTTCAATCCATGCCTTCTACCCCAACAAGGTTATGGTATCATCTGAAAACAACATGGAAACCTTAAACACAAGAACAAATAGAATTAATTATTCTGCCATTTCTGAAATTACCGATAATGGGTTGATAGAAAAAAAATACCGCGTGAATGACCTTACTCCCGGAGAAGGAACAGACCTTCTTTTAAATACTGTTACAAATGGAACACCATCAAATATAAATTCCTGGAAGGAAAATCAATTGATCGAGCAAATTTTTTATAAAAAAAACAATCTTGGTGGTGCATACCAAAAAGTAAAAAAACAAGAATTTACTTATTCATTGATTAATGAAACGATGTTTAATAATTATAATATGGAAAGTGGTATTTTCCCTGTATCCGATATGTCACAATTTGAGTTGAACGAAGTTTATAATCAAACAACTTGGGGATGTATGACACTATATTGTCAGGTTAAAGGTAAGGTAGGCATCCATTATTATGTGAACTATGTATACAATTCAAAATTAACCCAACAAAAAACCACCGAATATTTTGATGACGGTAGTAAAATAGTATCAACTACTAACTATGAGTTTGATTCTCCTTACCATCTTCAAACTACAAAAACAATAACAAGCACCAGCGAAGACAATAAAGAAATTATTATTGAAACCGACTATCCACAAGACCGCCCATCTGGGGAATTATATATGGATAAACTTATTAACGCTCATCGTATTGCAAATCCAATAGAGGTCCGTAAGTATATAGCGAATGATGGAATACAAACACTTTTAACAACAAAGCGAACGGGTTATGGCAGGTATGATGTGCCGGCATTAGACTATCTATACCTCCCTAAGTCTATTAAGACCCTTAAAGGTGGGGTAGAGCCTGTGCAAGACAGTGAGTTAGAAAAAAGAATCACTTACCATAAGTATGATGCTAATGGAAACCCAATAGAAATCTCAAAAACCGGGGGCATACACATTGCTTATGTCTGGGGTTACAATGGTCAATACCCTATTGCAAAGATTGAATACAGTACTTATGCCAACCTCCCTTCAAATGAACTAGCTGCGATCATAGCCGGGTCCAATGATTCAAATATTTCGGAACAACAACAACTCACAAGGCTGGAAGCTTTTAGAGATGCGATTAAAAACTCCCAGTACCCCAACAGGATGGTCACTACCATGACCTACAAACCTATGGTGGGCATGACCACTATAACCGAACCTAAAGGTGATGTGCAAACTTTTGAATATGATAATCTTAATCGATTAAAAAAGATTTTTGACAAGCAGGGACACCTACTTAAAGAATATGATTACAAATATCATTCACAAAACTAATAAGCCTTAAAAAAGTAATTATTTTGAAAATAAAACCATCTAACCATCCTACAGATATTTGCTCAATTTTTTCCAAATTGCAATTGGCAATTTTTTTACTGTTTTGCCTGTTCCCTTTTATAAAAGGCATAGCGCAAACCCCAACACCGGGTCACAATTGGGTACAGACCAAAACCTATAAAGTTCCAGTCACTTCTTCTCAGAGCGTGGGCCAAAATGACAAAGTCAAGACAGAAGTTACGTATTTTGATGGACTGGGCAGGCCTATTCAGCAAGTAGCATACAAACAAGGAGGGGAAGGTGGTGATCTAATTACACATATAGAATATGATGATTTGGGCCGTCAGGAAAAGGAATACCTTCCCTATGCCCGTGGCAATACTTCATTGAGTTTTAATGCCGATGCACTAAGTGATACAGAGTCTTTTTATAGCGCTCATGAATTTGGCAATACCGATAACCCCTATTCCCAAAAGGAGTTTGAGCCTTCACCCCTTAACCGGGTGCTCAAACAAGCAGCCACAGGGGAGGATTGGGAAATGGGTTCAGGCCACGAGGTCAAAACCAAGTACCAAGCCAATGCAGCATCAGAAGTACATTACTTTACCGCAACCCCAACTTCTACGGGGCTGCCAACCTTGACCTATAATGGCACCTATCCTGCCAACCAGCTCTATAAGACCAGCACCTACGATGAGAACAACCCCAATAGCGTAATTAGGGGCAGTGTGGTGGAGTTTACCGATAAATTGGGGAGGGTGGTGCTTAAAAGGCACTATACCACCAATACAGGGCGTGTAGGTGAAATCAGTTCAACCAAGACACTAGATACTTATTATGTATATGATGATCATGGTAATCTATCTGTTGTCATCCCACCCAAACTATCAGAGCAGATTACAAGTAGTGGTGTCCCAGCAAACCTATTAGATCACTTGGGGTATCAATACGCTTATGACCACCGCAACCGCTTGATCCGAAAAAAACTTCCTGGGAAACTAATAGAATATATCTCATACGATGTTTTGGACCGTCCCATTGCCAGGGGCCCAGTACTGTCCCCCTTTGGCGACGGCACCACAGGTACCATACGTACCAAGTATGATCAATACGGTCGGGTGGCCTATACTTTGTGGATGCCCAATTTCTTTGGTGAATCTAGCCTGAATAGCCCGCCCCGTGCTTTGAATTATGAAACCCAAACAGAGAGCAATACCGTTAACGGGGTTGAATTTGGGTATACCAATGATGTAGAACCTACCACCGGGTATCACGTGCTTACCGTAAACTACTACGATGATTATTCTTGGCCAGGTGCACCAAGCAACATTCCTGCCAATGTGGGTGATGGAGACAGCGATGTCTACTACGACAACACCCAAAAACCAAAAGGGATGCCCACGGGCACGTGGACCCGTATCTTAACAGATGAAAACACAACTGATGCCAAGGTAAGTTATACCCTTTATGACGAAAAAGCACGTGCCGTTCGTACCCGTACCGACTATCCACAGGGCGGGTATACACAAGTAGATACCAAATTCAATTTTGTTGGCAATGCTCTCTACACCATTACCAAGCATAAAAAGGGTAGCGGAACTGTACAAACACTTCGGGATACCTACGCCTATAATGACCAAGAACGGTTGGTCACCCACAAACATCAAATAGGAAGTGACCCTGAGCAACTCTTGGCCAAGAACGAGTATGATGCTTTGGGGAAGCTCATCAGTAAGAAGACAGGTGGCACAGAAACCAATTACTACCAAAAGGTAGACTATAAATATAACGTGCGGGGGTGGCTAACGGACATCAACAATATTGGCAACCTATCAAGTTCCGGCGAACCAAACGACCTTTTTGCTCTTAAAATAAACTACACAGACGTGACCGATGATATCAATGGTCAGGTAAAAGAACTCTACAACGGTAACATAGCCGAAACCATTTGGCGTACCAGTAGCGATAATATTAAACGCAAGTACGGATATTCCTATGATTATACCAACCGCCTGTTGGATGCTTGGTATCAAATCCCGGGTGCGTCCAACCCGCTTTTTCAAAGTTATGATGAGCACCTTACCTATGACAGTAACGGCAATATAAAAACCCTATTACGAAATGGCTCCCAGGAAATTGATGGCATGCCGTTGAACATTGATGATCTGTTTTATAGTTATGGCCAAGGTAACAAATTAAAAAGCGTACGGGATGATACTAGTAGCCCCGATGGTTTTAAGGATGTATTTGAGTTTGGGGAAGATGATTTTGGATATGACGATTTTGGCAACTTGAACATAGACCTTAATAAGGGCATAACCGATATTACATACAACCATTTAAATTTGCCCACCAAGGTTACCTTTGGTACAGATGGGGATATTGACTATCTTTATGGTGCCGATGGCATTAAACTGGAAAAAACCGTGACAGAAGGGAGCAACGATCCAATAACAACAGCATACCGGGAAGGCTTTCAATATAAGGATGATGAGCTGGACTTTTTCCCAACCGCAGAGGGTTATGTAAAAGTATTGTACACTTCAGGTTTAGGCGGGGGCAGTACAGCCTCTTATAACTATGTCTTCAATTACACAGACCATTTGGGCAATATTCGGGTACGCTATGCGATGAACCCTGACCCCAATAACCAAGAGCTCACCATTTTAGAGGAAGACCACTATTACCCCTTTGGCTTGACCCACGAAGGGTATAACGATGACCATGAGGTATTTGATCTTTTTGACTCATCTACAATCGTCCTCACCCCCGTTACCCCACTTTTAGGGGATAGTTACAAGTACGGCTTCCAGGGACAGGAACTGTCAGAAGATCTCGGGTTGAACTGGCACGAATGGAAATACAGGATGAGCGACCCTGCCCTTGGTAGGTTTTGGCAGATAGACCCATTGGCTGAAGATTATACTTATAATAGTCCCTATGCATTACAAGAAAATAAAATGGGAATGGGAGTGGAACTTGAAGGGTTAGAATTGGGTGATAGGCAGATGGATTATAGTCCTTTAAGGAATACTATTAACGACTTTAGTACTAATCCAAATAGAAAATCAACAGGGAAACCTATAGCAACTTTCGGATTAGGATACAGCAAGGGTAAAAGTAAGAGTGTTGGCTCGCCAATATTAGGTGCCGATACAAAAGCAAATGCACTTAACGTTAATGCTGAATTGCAAGTAGGTAGCACAAATGGTGATGCAGTGGAGTTTAATTTGGAATTAGCTACTCTTGAGGGAAATACCGAAATACTAGGCGAAAGAACAGGAATGAAAGGAGGTCTCTTTGATGGAAATCTTCGGATTGATGAAAATGGAAACTTGACATCTGAAGCAAGTTTTCTAGATATTAGTAACATATCTTCTAGTGCAACAGAAAACGAAGAATTTAGTACTCAGGATGTTATTCCAGTACCTGCTTATGTTAAAGTTAACCCAAGTGAAACAGGGAGAAATTTATCTGACATAGGACTACTCGTAAAGACATATATTAAGTATAAAATAATTGAGTTTTTCGGAAGTTCAGAAGAAAATGTACCATTACCATTTCGAAACTAAACAAACGACTAATAAATAATGCTTAAAAAAACAATATTACTTTATCATTTACTAATTGGTATTTATGGTATAGTTGCATCTTTATTTATTTTGATTGAAAATAATTTTTCTGGTTTTCCTTTTGATTGGACTGTCCTGGGGGTCGCTTTGTCATTTCTTTCCTTCAAAGGGCTTCTAAATTTATCTGATACTAAATATTATATATTTTTTTTCTTGTTTAATTTAATACAAGTACTGACTTTTTCAATATTCAAGTTTTCATATAAATTTATTTATGGTTCTGAGTTTTTTTTATTTTTAAGCCATATAGAAGAGTTCAATCTGCAATTTCAGTTTAGATACTGGATTGCTCAGTCGCATTTCAAAATCCTTAGCAAGAGTGGGCTCTTCTTTTTAGGCATTAACCTACCACAACTTTTATTTACTATATATTTTTTAAGAATTTTAATACAGAAAAGAAAGCTTATTTAATTTTTGTCACCCAGTTCTCAAGAAGTATTCCAGCCCTACGAGTTTCATATTTATAAGATTTTCCTTTGATATCAATAATTTTAACTTTCAATTTCGTGCCTAATAATTGATTATTATTAAGGTTATTAAACTCAATAAATGTAAGTTCATATTCACAAGGGTTTTTCCATAAAATAGAACCTTTTATTAATTCCCCAGTGTCCAAGTTTTCTTCAATTTGCAAAGTATCATTTCTACTCACTTTCCAATTATAGCCATCATTACTTATGTATTTAAATTTACCATTATGGAAATATTCACACTTTTTTTTGTATGTATTACAGCTAATAAAAGTTAATGATAGTAATAATATTAAGTATTTCATACTTTTTAAGTTTAGGTTCTTGGTAAGACCATCAAGGGTTCAGAGGATGTTCTCTCTGTCTTCTAATGACCAAACAAACTACAGCCAACCGGGGGCGGTTTTTTTATGCGTACGCCTTTTTGGCCTTGTAGTCCCGGAACAGGGCATCGAGCACGTTAAAAATCTTCATCTGTTCGGCTTCGGGAATATTGGCAATGGTCTCGACCCGTTCCAATATCTTTTGTCCGTCACGAGCACAGAGCTGTTGCCCTCCAGGTAGTCTAAGGACACATCGAGCGCCTTGGCAATCTTGTTGGCAACGGATGGGGTGATTTCCTTGTGCTCTTACCTTCCAATGAGGGCACTATAAGTGCCATAGATCAAATATATACAAAAAACATAGTAATACACTCGAAAACTTCCCTTTGCTTCTATCTCACCGATTTGTAAAAGCATAATTTTTTATCAATATTTCTTATGTACATTACTTTTCAAAGGAATAGGTGGTATGTCATTTCACTTCACAACTTTTTCAAATCTTTAAATATACATTGTAACCCTATCTCATCATCATTTTTAAGATCAGATGGTAGATTTACTATACTGGCCTAGTTATTTAACAAATTTAGACGCATCAACTTGAATGTGAAAGATTTTAATCAAATTTGCACATCTTTAATTAAATATTGGTTTAAAACCCGTAACATCCGAGAATTCAAAATTACGGTAGATATCACTATGTTTCTTCTATCGAAAGATATGTTCAGGATAATCTTTATAAGTTGCATGAAATGATTGAGACATTGCATCCTATACCTTAAGTTATCAACAATCTAGAAAGCATTGAATTTAAAGGTCTTTGCGTCAATTGAATTATGATCCACAAAAGAGGGTTTGTTGACAAATAGAATTACTAAAATAATAAGTATAAAGTATCTTTGTTTTGATTATCAATTATATAAGAAAATAAAATGCAGAGAACAACTTTAGATCAATCGATTAAAGAATTTAATTTTGAAATATATTTCTTGGACTATCGTTCCGATGTGGAGGAAATAGATACTCCTAATTATGAAGATATTCTTTATGTGAAATGTTATCCCAAGTGGGATATGAAAGAAAAGGAATTGATCAATTTAATCGAAAAAAACAAATCATTCTTATTCTATAAAATGGAAGCAATTGCAAAAGAAAACAATTTATTCTATTGCTATTTTGATATTGATTTTAGTACTGTAATTGGTATGACAACAAATATTGTGAATAATAAGGTGCGATGGATTGAAGCTCGGCCAAGTATACTGAAGAAGAATGTTGATGACTCTCCGACTGGGTTTATAAATCCTAATGAACTACCTCCTGAAAATTAGTATAATGAGGAAACAATTAAAAGAATACAGAAAGTCAAATGGTTTCTCGAAAAAAGAGATTGCAAACGAACTCGGAATTAAACTTGAAGAATACAAGTTGCTGGAAAAAGGCAAAATGTTCAATGATGACTTGAAAGTAAAAATCAAATCTCTTTTGAGTAAAGAAGAAAAAAAGACAGCGCAAATCGAGCTTCCTAGAGGAATTGTCAATATGTCAAAATCAATAAACAAAATAGTTGGGATTACCAGTCCAATACAGGAAATGATGAATAAGGTCAATGTTCCATTAAATCAAGCTATTACTTTGCAAAGTATTGGGGGGAGTTTAAACCCTAGCCTTACGGCACTTGATTATTTAAAAGATATGCGTTCCAAACAGGATATCAGATTAAATGTGTTTGGAGGTATTGCCGACTTAACAAGTTCAATGAAAGTAGCCGCCGAAAATAATCTGAAAGCCTATAATGGATTTCAAATTGTTTTTGGTAATCAATCGAATAGCTTAAAATCGGCAATTGATATGCAAGAGAGTCTTTTAGCAAATATAAATGAGCCTATGAATTCATTAAAAGCTATCACTAATTCCATTGCATTCCAAAATATAACAGATCAAATAAAAACTAATAGAAGAGGGTATGATAATTATATTAATTTTAGTTCAGCTCTAACAAAAACATTATTTAATTCTGCAATATCAGGAGCAACATTTAACAATTTTTTCTCGGCAGATAGTTTCATTACTAGAGAAAAGGAACCATCCGTCTTAGATATTTTATCAGGGAGCAACTTTACTTTATTTGATGATACAGAAAGTTTTGACGAAGAGAGAGAAATTATACAGCAAATAGATGATGACCCCGAACTTAAAGAACAAGCCGAAAGTTTCTTTAATGAACTTAATCAAATAATAAATGATAACACTGTTGAGCTTATAGATGAAGAAAAAATTAAAAGTTTATTTTCCAAGTTTGTAGGATGGATATCTGAAAATTTTAATAAGGATATAGGTATAGCAAAAAAAATCGCTAAAAGGTTTATAGTGGTATTTCCTTTTATCGCGTTCTTTATTGCAATTTCATATGCGGAAATTAATAGTTATCAAAATAAGATAGAACACGAAGCGACCCAAGAAGAACTCCAAGATTTTAAATCAATTATAAAAGAGCATATTGAAAATGATGAAGATAATACACAAAAATTATTTGATTTATATCAAGGTATCTTCGATAGAATTGACAGTAAGTTTTCTCAAAAAATGGTCGCTCTAAAAGATGTTAATTTAAGAATTCGACGAAGCACCCAAAGTAAAGTAATCGACAAAATTTTGGCTTCACAAAAAGTAATAGTTCTAGATAGAAAAGTTAAGTGGATGAAAATTGTCTACATAGACATAAAAGACCAAAAGCCAAAAACAGGATGGGTGTATATTGAGAATTTCAAATAGATGTATTAATTTTTTATTCTTGCCTATTTTATCCCCCATTATTTACATACTAGTTTTTCAATACGGAATTCCACAATATAATAACTGTCATTTTGACTAAATTGTTTGCTTGGAGTATTTATTGTTTGACTTTTAGATTATTACAAATACCAAATATAGTGTGAAATTTATTACATCAACAGATATAAAGCATTGGGCAGATAAAATTGACAGTAAAAATATGTTACCATTGTTAATTAGAAAATTAATTATCTCTGGGGTCAAAATAGATGAACTAAGTCTTTTAGAATTTCCGTTTGGAGAAGATGTTCAGACGGGTGGGTATGATGGGAGATTGGAAATAGAAAATGGGAATTTATATATACCCTCTGGAAATTCTGTATGGGAATTTGGCACTACTGAAAACAAAAAAGGTAAGGCGGATGAGGACTATGAAAAAAGGAAAAATGATCCATTGGGCAAGGTGCCTTCAGAAACTACTTACATAAATGTAACGGCTAAAAAATGGAATGCAAAAGATAAGTGGCAGGAGTCCAAAGTAGCTGAAGGATTTTGGTTAGATGTGAAATCCTATGATGCAACTACCATTGAGCATTGGCTTGAGTTATCGCCATCTGTGGAAGTTTGGTTCGCAAGGTTATTAGGTAAACCTGTTAATGGGGTATATTCTGTTGACGAGTATTGGGAGGATTGGTCGACTTATCAAAGTTTTAAATTACCCTTTCAATTACTTTTAGGTAATAGAAAAGAAGAATCGGATGACTTTATTAACCATCTTATTTCGGAAGGAGCTACATCAATAAGTATTAAATCAAATACAAAAGAAGAATCTTTAGCATTTGTTCTATCAAGCCTTAGTACAACTGAAGACCTAATCAGGGAGAAGCTACAATCAAGTACTTTAATTGTCGACAATCTTCAGAGTTTTAGAGAACTTATTGAGTCGGACACCCCTTTAAATCTGATTACTCTTTTTGAAGAAGAGACAATTGATCTGAATCGGGCACTAAGAAAAGGGCATACTATAATTCTCCCCGTAAGTAATAGTTTCTTGGGACACACAGACAAGTCAATTGATTTGCCATTATTAGATAGAGATATATTTATAGATGCTTTAAGTGAAATGGGTATCGATAAAGAACAGGCCCGACTTCTTTCAAAAAACACAACCAGAAATATTAGCGTTCTAAGAAGAACATTGGGCTATTTATCTAAAACACCAAAATGGGTTGGTTCAAAAAATCCTTCGGAAATATTACCAATCTTGCTTTTAGCCCGTTTTAATCAAGCTTTTAATGGTGATAAAGAAATTGTTTCAATCTTTGTAGGACTAGATTTTGATGATTATGAAAAAATTCTACTTGATTTATTAAACCATCAAGAAACACCCTTATATAAAATTGGATCTAGTTGGAGACTAATTTCCCATACGGATGCTTGGATTCCATTAGCTAGATTTGTTACAGATAATGATATACAAAAATTCAAGAATATCGTTCTTGAAGTTCTGGGAGAGTATGACCCAAAATATGATTTAGAAGCTAAGGAAAGACACATAGCTTCACTACGAAATGCCAAGCCTAAATACTCTTATGAATTAAAAAGAGGGCTTTCCGAAACTTTAATTATACTTTCATTATTCGGAAAAGAATATGGAATTGCAACAACAAGCGACCCCAAAATTTTAGTAGACAATTTAATCAACGAACTTTTCTCTAATGCGGATGAGAAACTACTTCGATCCCTAGGGCATAATATGATGTTACTTGCCGAAGCTTCTCCAAGTATTTTCTTAGAGCAAATTGAATCTATAATTGACGATGGTAGAATTAATGGTTTTTTTGAACAGGAGGATGGACTTCTTAACACTTCTAATGATTTACCATATTTGCTGTGGTCTCTCGAAGAGATTGCGTGGATGCCAGAACATCTGACACAGGTTTCAACTATAATCTGTAAAATACTAAATAAAAGTCCTTCAGAATTCCCCACATCAAATACACCATTTAACACTCTGAAAAACATATACAGGGCGTGGTTTCCACAAACTAATGCATCGGCAGAAGAACGTAGACAGGTTATGGAAATAATAACAAAAGAATATCCAGATATAGCCTTTGATTTATTTTCAAGTCTAGTTAAGAATAGATTTGACACAGCTTTTTCAACGCACAAAATGAGATGGAGACTTTATCAAGAAACTAGGTCGGTCAAAGTAACTAACAGAGAAGTAGGATACATCTATAATTTTGCTGTGACCCAGATGATTAAACTGATGGGAGACAACTCTGATAAAGCTATTGTGTTAATAGAAAAGATTGATGATGTTAGTTGGGATAAAGTCGATGAAATTCTTGACGCAATCAGCTTAATTTCTTGTGAAGATGAAATTGAAAAGGGTAAGATTTACCATGCTTTTAGAGCTTTAATTGGTAGGCATAGAACTCATGCAAAACAAAAATGGTCGCTTCCTGAGGCTATTTTAGCGAAATCGGAAGCTATTGGAATCAAGTTTGAGCCTTTCGATATATCTGTTAAAAATAAATTTCTATTTGATGACCATCAACCTGATTTTTATGAAGGATATAATGAAACCATTAACTACAGAGATCGAGAAAAAATAGTTTTGAAACGTAGAAGTGATTTTTTAGAAATACTAAAAGAAGAAAAAGGAGTTCAATCAATAATAAAATTATCTCAAAACTCTAAGAATCCCTACATGGTTGGACAGGCATTAGCACACCTTAATCTCTCAGATAGTGAAGAAAAGCAAGTTCTACTTTTACTTATGTCACAGAATGAGAAGGATATTATATTGGTTTCTCAATATCTTTCTACTTTGGACCGAAGAATTGGGCGTGAAGAATCCATAAGTAAATTTGAAAAATTGTTAGCTTCAAAAAAGTTCGATGTAACTGGTCTAGGTAATTATTTGTTATCACTTTGGGATGATATTGAGCTCTGGAAATATGTTGATTCTTTAGACAAAGAGATTGAACAATACTACTGGTTTAACCATCGTGAATCTGTCTCTCAGGACAATGATGAAGTTCAATTTGCAATGAATAAATTTATTTCCAAGAACAGATCAATTACAGCATTGAACAGTCTTAAGTACTTGGTATATTCTAAAGATTTTCCCGTAAATTTTGTTATAGAAACATTAGAAAAAATAAACCTTGTCAGTTTTGAAGAGCCTAATAAAAATAGACTTGACAGTTATATAATTGCCCATACTTTTGAAGAACTCCATAAAATAGACTCTATTGATATTGAGAGAATGGGAATGTTAGAGTATAAATATAATTTTTGTTTTGATAAATACAGAACTGGCATACAGCCAATGTCACTCTTTAAGCTTATTGCAACTCGTCCAGACTTATATATGGAATTGGTTCGACACACCTACTTGCCAAGATCAGAGAAAAGAAAGAAACAAGAGATAAAGGAAAAAGAGGAAGCTTCTGTATCTCCAGAACTTAAAAAACAGCTTTTCGAAAGCTCCTATAATCTTCTTAGGAATTTTAATTTTATACCTGGCCTGAATGAAGATGGAACAATAGGCTCAGACGCTCTCAAATCTTGGATATCTTCAGTTAGAGACTTAGCAGTGCAAAACGATAGAGCAGAAATTACAGACGTTAATATTGGAGAATTATTGTCAAAATATCCTAAACAAGATGAAATTTGGTTTCCAGATATTATTTGTGACATTATCGAACAATACAACTCAAAAGATATGAAAAGTGGTTTTAGTATGGGAATATTCAATGGACAAAAAGTAACAAGTAGAGCGGCAGGTTCTGGAGGACATATTGAAAGAGATAGAGCAGAAATCTTTAATAAGATTTATGAACATCGTAAAATATCTCATCCTATTGTTGCAAAGGTGTTTAAAGAATTGTCATTAAATTATATTAGAGATGCTGAACGCATGGACGAAAGTGCATTGAGAGAAAACTTGGAATATTGATAATTGGATAAGCTTAGTTTATGAAGAATAAACTTAATAAATTCGAGAAGACTACATTTTTTAGGTTTTTTGAAATTTGAGCAGATAAGTAACAGCCTAATTTTTGAAAATACTAAACTACCTAGTCATATAGATAGAAACAAACTTTCGTTTAATATAGAACAGGACAACTCTTTTAAGGAATCGAGAGACAAAATTGATCAATGGAGAAGTGATCGGTCATCAATCAATTTTAAAGAAACTGATTCTATATTGGGTCTCGAATTTAAAAAATAATAATAATACTAAAGTTAGTAAAAACCTATTTATCGTAAAGAGTTCTATTCCAATAATAAAAAGCTTCTAGATTATTCTTTTTCAATCTGTTCAATCGATGGTATTCTCCCTCTGCAATTTTCCATTTGGACATATCAATTTCACTGTCATACTTTTTAATAGCAATACAGTTTTGTTCAAATAGTGACGTTATATAAACCGCCTTTGCAACAGCAATTTGAGCCTGTAACTTTCTGAATTTATCGCCGTAGATAAAGTTATTCAATTTATTGGTACCCATTAACAATGTTTTTAAAACCATAGGTTTTATTTTTCCTTGTATGCAAAAGTTGTGTGATGAATTTAAAATATCATCTATTATGACTTTAAATTCATTAGGTTTGAAGCCTCTGTATTCTAATTCTCGCTCTGCTACTTTTGACAAATTTTCCTTAACTCCTTTTAGGGAATCTAACCTATCAAAAATGCTTCCTATATCATAAACCTGTTTCATTACTTCCATAGGTTTTGATGAAGGCACACCAGTTGTCTCCAAGGATTGCACTCAAGGTTGGTACTGTTACTTCAACAGGGGAATCGTCTTCTAAAACAAGAAAATGAGAAACCTCAATATTTTGTGTTTCAGTATAAGGGTTTTCTTCAAAGACAATATAGTTTATCTCACCTAGCATTGGTGCATGGGGATTGTACTGTAATTCAAAGTGTCGCTTATCTATTATAGATTTATTTTTTTGCTTCTGCTCCTCCCAGCCAATAAAATCTGTAGCTTCGACAACTTTGTTTAAAATAATCTCAACGTCCTGTTCTTTATTTTTAATCATTTTATTTATAACAATTGAGAACCTCTTAGGCTCTTGAATTATAAGCATAAGCGCAGTCCCACCCTTAAATATGAAATCAAGTTTTAGTGATTTAAGAGTTTCAAGTAATACCAAATCTCGAATTACTTTTTCAACGATAATTGGGTCACTCCGTTTAAATTCTTGGACTCTAGATTGAATCCAGTCTATGGTTAAGCTTCCGGATAATATCATAGTTCCTGCTCTATTAATTTTTTAACAAAATTTTGTTTACCTCGTCTTTGGGCGTACCTATATAATCTATCTTCATTAATCGAATTATATTGATAAGCTTTCTCAATGATAGCATTAAGGTCTCGTCCTTGATAATGAGAGAATAAATCATCATCCAAAATTAAATCAACATTGATCTTTTCGATGTTTGGAATTTGGACATCATCTATTTTTTCAAGAGGGGAATCCGTAATCAAATTCTTTATGATAATTGTCCCTCGACTATCATCTGCATATTTCTCTAAAATATCAGATGGAGGATTTAGAAATACATTTTTATAGGATTCTGAGACAAAATAAAAAACACTTTCCCCAGAACATTTTTCTACTCCCACTATAGTCTCAGAGCTTTTAGGAATGTGAAGCATCCGCTGTTTGACCCACTCTGTTGACCAAATTGATATATCTAAAAAAAGATACTCAGTCTTTAAATCAGAATAGAGGGATCCAATAAATAGAGAAATAGAAGGGCTATATTATTTTTGTTCTCCAAGGATATATTCTCCTCTTCCTATTCATTGAATAACTCCTTCATCAACTAACTTATATATGCCAATTAACGGTAGTTTCTCTAACACTTATAGAATTAGAATTCTTAAAGTAATCTTTAAACTTATCTATATTTAGCTTATCTGTTCTGATTGTATCTCCTTTATCAAGTTCAAATATAGTTTTATCTGATCAAGTCTATTATTAAGTTCTTTGTCTCAATCCTTATTATATACTCTTTATTTTTAATATGAATAATTCTTATGATTATCGTTTGGATTATTTTTTAGTCATCTAAAAGTTCATCTTGATTATCTAGGTCAATAGAATTTTAATATTTAGTTTTGACATTAATAGCTATTAAATTATATGAAGAATTTTAATGCGTTCGTAGACGAAATTGTTGCCCAATGGCGTTCAGAGAAAAATGCTATTCTTGAAAGTCAAGGTCTTAAGGGGATAAGTAATCGCAAAGTGGGTGATTCGGCAGAAGATTATATTCTAAAAAAAATAAGTAGTATAACACCTAATTATACTGCAGTTAAATCTAAAGGTAGTCAGACACCATCCGATATTTTCGCTGTAGCTAACAGAGGGAAATATTGGCATATTATGTTGATTCAAGTTAAGAGTTCTCAAAATGTAAATGACATTTATAAATTAAACTCATCAGAAAAAAAGGTATTTAATGAGTTTGCAAAATTCTTAAAGCAACAAATTAACGGCTCTTCTGTATTAAAAGATTATTGCAAAAAATCAATTATTATTTCCACTGGTTACGCAGGAGTTTATATTGATAGGAAGATTGAAAGACACACTCTGAAAAAGACAGAATATTTTAATTCTTTCAGAAAGAATATGGGGGGAATAAAACAAATTTCAGTAGAGTTAAAATTGAATTTAGCACACAAACTCCATCCAAAAAAATAAAATTTGGAATGTTTAAAATTACATATCGAAAATGGGAGTGAACTTAGGTTGATAAATTCCAAAAGGTCAAAAGCCTCAAAAAATCGTGGGCAGTTATTACACTTTTGGGCTCCATGATTGGCGTATTCTTTCTGTCTAAGAATTTCTTCCTTTATATAATTTTTAATAGGAATGAGATATATCATATTTGATTAACAGACTTCCATACTTCCTCCCCCAAGAAGCTTGACAATTCCAGGATTAACATTTTCACTTCATATTGCTTTTACAATTTTCCAACTTGTATCATTCAAAAATTCTAAATTTCTACTTTTTTTATCGATTCCAGCAAGCAAAAAAATAATCTCAAATTCTTTTTGTTTTTTAAGTTTTTGTTCTATTATTGCCTATGTAAAAAACCTTGTTAAGTATTGTAAACACTGAATTTGTGCTGAAAAACAGAAAATTCAAATATTTGTAACACAAGACATAAAATCTCTGTTTTTTAGCATTAAATATTCGAGTTCAATTTTAATTCAAATTATATAGAATTAAGGATTGAAAATACAATTTGTAAGACTAATCCAAATTATAAATAATGATCGATAGTTTTGATTTAAAGAGACAAAATTATGTATAAACAGATAGACGAATTAATAAAAGGACTAGAGCCTATTAAGGCTGTTGATACCAGTCAAAAGTTAGTAAAGCCCAATTTGATTTTTGGTGCTAAATCTAGTTTTGATAAAAACAGTATAGAGGCTTTTGTTTCATATATGGCAATTGCTCAGTTGGATCAATATTCAGATTTAAAAGAGGCTAGGAGCTTAGCTGAAATTCATGAATCAGAATATTTTATGGATAAATATTTAAGTTTTTATTTCAGAAGGTTACTTCAACAATCAGACGACCCATTAACATTGATGATTGATCGAATAGTTGAGATAGGTAAATTTGATATTAACTTATTGAGACAAAATAATGAGTTAGAAACGTTAGTTTTTGAATTTTTGGTGAATCGCATAGCATTTGAAAGAGAGGTTGACTTGGCTTTATATTTAATGCGTTACTACTACCGAGAACTTTTTAGTAAAGCAACAAAAACAGGAGTTAATAATTTATATCGAGAGTTTAAAGAGTCCAAAAAAGATTTTTATGATTATTTTTTTGATACAGTAGATTTGGTCAACTATCGATCTTTAGAGGGTATAACAGAGTACGATATAGAAATGATACTCCTTTCTTTTATGAAGTTCTTTGGATTTGATGTTTCATATAAAAGAGCTATAAAGTTTAACGCATATCTATGTGCTTTTTACAATTTGGGTAGGGAAAATAGAGTAGTGCAAAAGCTTATGGTTGAAGATATATTAAACAACGGCCTTGACTTAGACAAACAGCAGGAGGTTGTTCCTGATAATCCAATAGAACCCGAAGAAACTAAAAAAAGAGGACCTAAACTATAATGGCACATTTAGATAGAAAAATACTTAGGGCTGCTAATAAATTAGCCTTAGAGGAAAAAGATGCAGATGTAATTTTCAATTTCAGACCATCTGATTATAATATCTTTAAGGTAATAGAAATTAATAATAGTTTTACCGAAGAAGAGAAGCAACATATTGCCTATGTAAACACTCGAACACTATCATTACGTCAAGCGCTTATAATTCAAATCGAAGATAGTTTACAGAGGGAAATTAAATTTTATCACTTGGATTTTGATAATTTGTGTAACTATTGCAATGCTCATTATAAAGGAGTTATTAAGAATAGAGATAAGAAAAAATTAAAATACTCTTTAGAATATTGTCACCCCAGACTTAATATTACTGGTATATATAGTGCGGCTTCTTTTTTAAGATTTTATGAACCTACCTTATTGAAAGTTATTTTGACGCGTAATTATTATAAATTAAGTAAGGAAGCCTTGCTTAATCTAGTTCTCATAATAAAAAAAGTACAATTATATCGCAGTTAAGTGTACAAAACTTCTCTGTACACCTAAATGAAAATTTCTTAAGGCTCAATATTACATTTGACAGTATAATAATCTTAAATACTGTCAAGTTATGAACAACCCTAAATTAATGCTTATCACAGATCAAGGAGTACAAGAGTTTGTTCCAAAGTCTATTTTGGACAAAATGATTTCCAGTCATCAAAAAGAAAATCTTATAGATGATAAAAATGACTCTAACTTAAAAGAAGAGCAGTTGGTAAAAAAGCTCTACACCATGGCACAGGTAATAAAAATCTTTATGACCTCAAGACCTACAATTTATGCATGGATAAAAAAGGGATTACTACATCCAGTGACCATTGGAGGTCGTGTTTATTTTCGTCCATCAGATATTGACCAATTAATTGATGATCGTGGAAAAGAGGAATAGTTTCTTCCCCTTTCTAAAATCAATCAATACTTCAAATTAAAAAGTCCAGCCCGGGATGACTTTTTAAATGTTTAAAATAATTTCAAAATAGAACAATCCAGACCTTGTAACTCATCTTATTGGAGAATCTTAATAATACAGATAAACCAATCTAAAATTACGTGTTTAAAAATTTTAAATAAGTAACAAAAGCTTACTAAATCAACAATGCCTATAAGTAATAGCATTGGTTGAGGTAGCAAGTGGTGTGTTTGTACTACCTGTCGTACGTACAAAAACGGATTATTCGCTAAAGCTCATACAATGAAAAATAAAACCGAAAGAATACAATTACGCGTTTCACTTGATGATAAGAATTCCATTGAAAAGATGGCCAGAGGAAAAAAAACAACCGTGAGTCATTTAATGGTACATTCAGTTTTAAACAAACCTATTTATATTAAATGGCAACCTGACATTCACGCAGAAGAATTAAAAAAAGAACTCTCAACCATAGGGCGAAATTTATTTCAATTAGTAAAATTAAGAAGAGTATTTAAGTTTCCTGAAACGATGGCTCTTCAAAACAATATTGATGAAATAGAGAAAATGATGAAAAAAATAAACCACTATTATGATAGCAAAAGTAATCACTAGTGGGAGTATAAAGAGCCTTATGAAGTATTTAACCGATAAAGAACATAGTTTGGTTGATATGAATAGGGTGCTAATGAATGGTTCCTTTGACCCCGTAGTGGAAGAATTTACACGGTTGCAGAAACAGAATATACGTTGTAAATCGCCGAACTTTCACATCATCTTATCTTTCGCAAAAGATGAGATTATTACCCCTAAAGTACAGAACGATATTTTACAGGATTTTATAAAACAATTTGTAGGACCTAATCAAATGTGGGTGGCTATTGAGCATCCAAAATCAAATACTCATCAACACCTTCACATTGCAATGAATAGAATCCAGAGTAATGGTAAAGCACTTTCCAGTTCTAATACTGCTTATCGCTGTCTTGATATTTGTCGAAAATTAGAAAAGAAATATAATCTTCAGCAGTTATCAAGTTTCAAAGGAGAAAATCAGAATATCAGGAAGGAGAAATTAAAAGAGATTATCAATGAAACCATCAGAAAAGTATCGGATATGAATGACTTTAAAGTTGAACTGGAGAAACATCAATTCAAGGTGTTGCAGGCAAGAGGAATTGCCTTTATTGATAAACAATGTGGCGCAAAAATTAAAGGAAGCGATTTAGGTAGAGAATACAGCCTGATGTATATCAAGAGACGGATAGAAATGTACAGTGCTCTGAAAACAGAGATGAGTAGTGACACTCAGCAAGTTCAAGAAGGTTTAGAGCCAGAAGGAACATTGATAGCAGATATTGCTAACTTCACCGCATTTTTATTAAAGGATAGAACGAGAGGATCCTACCAACAAGAGGAATATGATCCAGAAAAAGAGCGTAAAAAACGAAAGAGACGGCGAGGACGAAGAATGTAATAATAACCAAAAAACTAACTATTATGGAATCAGAAAGTAATAAAAGACTAGTAGAAAAAATGGATATAATTGTGCATCATTTCTCTAAACTGGAAATTTCCGATCAGAATTTAACAAATGCACTTCAGAGTATTGATACAAGAGAAATAAGCAGTTTAAAAAATGAGTTAAGTTCATTTCCCGAAAAGATTAAGGCGTTTAATGAAAAACAGGAGAGTAATTATGAGAAAATACAGATAAGTCAAATGGTTCTTCAAGAATGTATAGATCGCTTATTTAATGATCTACCGAATGATGGTAAATTTATAAGCGAAATCAATTTTGGTGAAAAAACCTCAAAACGATTTTTAAAATTGGTTTTAGCGATATTTTTGGGGATCTATATTACTATTAGCATTGGCTACTTTGGGGCAAGATACTATAAAGAGAGGCCTTATAAAAAAGCATTTGAAAGCTTATATGATATCCCAGGAGAACAATCAAAACATATAATGAAAGTTGAATGGGAAAAAGTCAACGGAAATGAATATAAGCGTTAAAATTAAATAGCAAGGGGAATGAAAGTCCAATTTTATTCTCCTTGTTTATCCAAATTAAAATAATAATCTTTATTCTTACGTAAAACAAATTCGGAATAGTCTCGAGGTAGTTTCAAGGGATCTTCAGTATTTTCACCCTCATCAAAAATAAAATCTACACAAAGCTCAATATCCCTATCTTTTGATAACTGATTCAAGAGCTCTCTATAATTTTGTTCTAAAAGATTGTGGAACTGTACCATTGCAGATTTAGAATTATCACAGGAGCCTAGTATTGTTTCTTCTGCAAAGAAATGATTGTCGTATAAAAAGTCTATTGAGTTTTCACCCAGTCCATCAGCAGAACGCCATCGCGGAAATGTTAAATCAAGAAAATGAATCATCTCAATATAGATAGGGTCTGTGGTAAAATCTTTTATTTCAAGGCCAGGTGGTAAATCAATGTTTTCAATCATCTTATGTTATTTTTTGTACTACTATTTGTGTTCCTTTTTGTACTCTTCTTTAAGAATATTTAGCATATTATAAAATGGAGTGTTTTCAGAGAAAGAGGTTATATTTGATTCTTGTATAATTTTGGAAATCACTCTAGGATGCGATTGTGTTTTGTTATAGATTTTTGCATAATATTCCTTAATCCCTTTTAAATTTATTCTTTCTTTTTTAAAGATAGAATTATTTTTTAGGTTTTTTAAAATTGGGGAACAATCTTCTTTTGGGACACGCTTTAAGGTGCCCTCTTTAAATCTCTTTGTAATTTCTACAGATGCAATATGGGTGGCTTTATTATACATTTTTAAATGAATAGGGGCGTTTTCAGAAAATTGACTATTTGTCTCTGATCTCAATTTTTCTAAATAAAAATAAAATGCCTGTATGGAAGAATAGCCGCTAAGCATATCGGCAACCATCTTATCTATATGTTTTAATTGGTCAGAGGTCATTTTTCAGTCAATATATATGTGGTGTTTTATTTATAATCAGTAATCTTTATACATCCGTAAAAGCCTAAAACAATTTCAAATATAATAAAATATAGCATATTTGCTATATTTTAAAATACTACAACTTCTGAAATTGCTTGAGTGAAAACTCAAGAGGATAAAATATTTGTGAAAAAGTTTGGCAAGAACCTTCGTAAGGTTCGAAAATCCAAAAATATATCAATGACAAAACTTGCCTTTGATTCAGGTTTAGAGTATTCTCAAATCAGCAGAATAGAATTGGGTCAAATAAACACCTCCATTGCAGCCGTTAATAGTATTGCGTTGGCTTTGAAGATTAAAACTAAGGAGTTGTTTGATTTTTAATTTAAGAAGATAGGAGTATTAATTTGTAGATCTGATTAATCTCAATAGGTATTTAAATTCAATATTTTTATGTTTAGTATAATTGTCCATTTATCAAGGAAGGGTTAAGGTGTATTCATTATTTCAAATAAGTAATTATGAGGTAATTAAAATTTTACAAAAAAAATACAATTAAAAAGATTATAATTTAAATAAATCATAACCAACACCAATCCCTAACCAGGGTTTTCCGTCATATATCCAAGACTCAGCAACACGTCCTACGCCCTTGTCAATACCACCAAAAAGACCCACACTTATTTTATTCCAGCTTTTTACATACCCAACCCCAAAACTAATCGTTCCAAAAGTCCCTTCTCTATCACCTTGCGGTTGGTCTAAAGTAATATCAGTATTGGTCGACTTTAATTCAACAGCAGAAGAACCTATAAAAGCACCTATAGTATTTTTTGAGGTAAACGTCCGATTACCAATTTTTTTACGATGAGTAAATTGTGTTTTTCCCCAGGTCCACCCACCAAAAAAAGCAAGGTTTACAGAAGTACTAAATTCCTCACTTTTTATACTTATTTCCATAGGATTATTCTCATCAGAAGTATCAATTGCATCCCTATCATTTCTAAATCGATATTTCAATGGAATTGTTATTGCTGTTAATGTGACCTCAGTAAACTTAAATTTCGCAGTATGGTCATCAGGTATTTCGTAGAATAATATCTCCCTCGTTTCTTTAGATTTGTTTAAATCATTATCTTCAGATGTAATAGTTTCTTTTTTATCATCGTCATCAATTCGCACTATTGTCTTTTTTATGCCTTCTTGTGCCTGATCGGTTGTACCTTCTTTAAAAGGCCATAAATTCACGTAAAGCTTATCGTCCTCAAATAACAAACCAGCTTTATAAATTATGTCATTTTTTATAGAAATGCCGAAAGTCCCAGCTCTTAGCTTTTCTTTCATACCTATCAACTTTTTAGTATCAAGATTATTAAAATTGGTCTTATCAATAATGTAAACATTGCCAGCACAATCTTTCAATTCAATTGATGGCACTATACCATCGGCAACAAGCTTAAATTTATCATCGATTTTCTTTTTGTTCTCAGCAGATAAATCATCATAAGAAGAACATTTCTCTTTCATTAAAAACTTAACCTTGGCTTTCTGTTTATCCGTAAGGTTATCAAAATCATACTGATTCGTTTTGTCATTCAAAAAGTCAATGAAGTTAGTAACCTTGTAATTTTTATAAAGCGTCTCTTGTCCAAAACACGTACAGGATAGCCCTAATAAAAAAAGTAAGTATAAGTTTCTCATAATGATTGTTTTATATCTGCAAGTTAATATTATATTCTTAAGACTATATACCCTTTATTGGGTATTTTTTTAATAAGACATCGAATGGTAAATAAGTGCTGGTAAATAAGTATTGTTAAAATTTAGTTAGATTTGACAAATAGATTCAAGTCTAATTTTGGAATTATGCATTTTGGCGAAAAGATAAGACAACTAAGAGAGGATATAGGCCTGTTGATACTTGAGCTTACTGCTAAGGCAGAAATTGATACAGCCCTATTAAGCAAAATTGAGAGGAGTAATAGAGTTGCAACTTTTCAACAAGTTATAAGTATCTCTAATGCTTTGAACATAAAATTTAAAGAACTAATTAAGTTTTGGTTAGCAAATCAAATAACGCAGTTGATACTTAAAGAACCCAACGCAAAAGAAGTTTCATAATTAATATAATAGCAGTTAAAGAATTTTTAAAATCATAGATATACTAAATGCACAATTTTCGAGAAAAAGCAGACCTGATTTGGAAAGTAGCAGATTTATTAAGGGGTGATTACAAACAATCAGACTATGGCAAGGTAATTTTACCCTTCACAGTACTTAGAAGATTAGATTGCGTATTAGCACCTACGAAAAAGAAAGTGTTAGATCAATTGGAGCGTGTCTCAAAACTCAAAGAGGGTGCAAAAGATAAGGTGCTAAATACAGTAGCAGGTTATAATTTCCATAATAGGAGTCAATACGATTTTGCTAAACTATCCGAAGATCCAGATAATATCGCAAAAAACCTTCGAAATTTCATCAATGGCTTTTCAATGAGTGCTCGTGAAATTTTAGAATACTTCAGTTTCGACGATCAAATAGACAGACTGGATGACCCTAAAACAGATCTTCTGTATAGAGTTGTGAAAGAATTTAATGCCATAGACCTAACCGATATGTCCAGTATGGAAATGGGCTATTGTTTTGAGCATCTTATTCGTAAATTTTCAGAACAATCTAATGAAACCGCAGGGGAACATTTTACACCTCGTGAAGTAATTAGATTAATGGTTAATCTAATTTTTACCGAAGATCGCGACATTTTAGGTAGAGAAGGTATCGTAAAAACCCTATATGATCCAGCCTGTGGTACAGGCGGTATGTTATCAGAATCTGAAACGTACCTTAATGACCTTAATCCAGATGCCAAACTAGAAGTGTTTGGTCAGGAAATAAATCCAGAGTCCTACGCCATCTGTAAATCAGATATGTTGATAAAGGGTCAAAATCCAAGCAATATAAAATTTGGTAACACCTTTACGATAGATGGCCTACCTAATGAGAAGTTTGATTATATGCTATCCAACCCCCCATTTGGTGTAGATTGGAAAAAAGCCTCAAAAATTATAAAGGCGGAAGCAGAAAACAAAGGGTTTTCTGGTCGCTTTGGTGCCGGCACACCGCGCATAAATGATGGTTCACTACTCTTTCTTCAGCATATGATGAGCAAACTTAAAAAAAGTGGTAGCCGTATAGGGATAGTTTTTAATGGCTCACCTCTATTTTCTGGCTCGGCTGGTAGTGGCGAAAGTAACATTCGTCAATGGCTCATTGAAGAAGACTACGTAGAGGCAATCGTGGCACTTCCAGACCAACTATTTTATAATACAGGAATAAGTACATACGTATGGATTTTAACAAATCATAAGTCAGAAACTCGAAAAGGTCATATTCAATTAATCAACGCTACAGGTGATAAAGATGAAGAACTGATAAAAGAAGGAAAACTGGAAATCAACCGCTTTTGGGAAAAACAAACGCCTTCTTTGGGGAGCAAGCGTAAACGAATTGCCGAAAATGGAAATTCTAAAGGCGTCGGGTACATTACACAGCTTTTTGGGCGATACGATGAATTTTACAATTACACTTTTTCCAAAGAAGAGGTAGAAGAGCCAGAGGGAAACGAATTCGTTAAAATCTATCCCAATGACTATTTCGGGTACTGGAGGGTTCAAGTGTTGCGCCCTAAATTAAAAAATGGAAATCCTATAAAAACTAAGTCTGGCGAATTTAAAGCAGATCCAGACTGGAAAGATTATGAGAATATACCGTTTTTGTTTGAAGAACGTGATGGCACACTAAGGCCACAAACCATAAAAAAATATATGGATAGAGAGGTACGCCCACACGTACCCAATGCTTGGGTAGATGACAAAAAAACAAAAATTGGTTATGAGATCAATCTCAACCGTTATTTCTATGAGTTTAAGCCACTACGTGATTTAGCCGATATTAAAGATGAAATTCTGGCACTTGAGAAACAAACGATTGAGGATGAAAAAACGGTACTCGAATGATGCAACCATATGATACATATAAAGACAGCGGTATTGATTGGGTCGAAAGAATTCCAAATGATTGGAAAACTATAAGACTTGCAGTTTTAGGGAGTTTTTACAAAGGGAAAGGTGTAGCTAAATCTGACATTGAGATGGTTGGTAATCAAGTCATTTTATATGGTGACATTTACACCAAATATAGTTTGTCAGTTGATTCTTTTGAAAGAAGAATTCCTGATGAAGTATCAAAGAAATCATTTTTGATAAAATCAAATGATTTGTTATTTACTGCATCCGGCGAAACCAAAGAGGAAATAGGTAAAGCTCTGGCATTTCAAGGGGAAGATGAGGCTTATGCAGGTGGTGATGTGATTATCTTTCGCCAGAATGAGATTGATGCTAAATATTTAAGCTATTTATTCAATTCCTATAAAATTGCAGAGCAGAAAGCCAAATTATCCAAAGGTGAAATAGTTGTTCATATTTATTCAAGCCAACTTAGAGACATTAAGTTTCCATTACCAGAAAATAATGTTATAGAAAATTTATTAATCTATCTCGACCAAAAAACAGAACAAATAGACCGCATCATTAAAGCCAAACAAAAGCTTATCCAGCTATATGAGGAAGATAAACAGTTAATCATTAATGAATTGGTTACAGGTAAAAAAGTGCTTATTAATGGCAAGCTTGAATTGCCAAAAAAAACTAAAGATTCTGAAACAAAGTGGCTCGGTCGGATTCCAGAAGATTGGAGTCATAGTTCGTTAAAATGGTATTCGAAAATATATTCGGGAGGTACACCTTCTAAATCAGTGCTTTCTTATTGGTTTGCAGGGGATATTCCCTGGTTAAATTCTGGAACAGTTAATCAGTTTATAATTACAGAGCCGTCAAATTATATAACTGAAGAAGGACTTAATAATTCGAGTGCAAAATGGATTCCCAAAGGTGCGTTGGTTATGGCTCTGGCGGGTCAAGGTAAAACTAAAGGAATGGTAGGGATGGTCACATTTAAAACTACTTGTAACCAATCTTTAGGAGTCATAGTTCCAAATAGTAAAGTAAACAACAAATTTTTATTGTATTATTTAAATGACAACTATCAAAATATCAGAAATTTAGCAGGTGGTGATAAAAGAGATGGAATTAATTTAGAAATGATTGGAGGTATTAAAATTCCTTTACCCGATATAGAAATTCAAGAGGAGGTTGTTACAAGCATTGAAGAAAAGTTATCTCATATAGATTTCAAAATTCAAAATTCATTGAAACTGATATCCCTTTTGAAAGAGTATCGTACAACACTTATAAACGATGTTGTTACAGGTAAAATTAAAATAAGTTAATAAATATGAGCTTAACACTATCCAAAGCACAAGTAAGATCATCCTTTGAAGCGGTTGGTGATTTCTTATGGTATATAGGTTGTCGTACAGATGATAGATTCGAAACAAAATGTTTAATCTCAGTAAATCATCCAAAAAATTTTACGTGGGATATAGAATTTGAACAAAATGGTTATGGAGCAAGCTACGATTCATACATAATACGATCAAATGTATTTAAATCAAAAGGATATTATCGGCCTGTTTGGTCAGCATATCATCACTTTAAATGGAATGATGTAAATAAGGAGCTAAACGTCACTATTGATAATAATAATTATAAATTTTCTAAGTAAAATGACACTTTGTACAGCTTGGATTAGAAAGACAGAAAATACGGAAGAGTTGGTTTTTGCCTCAGACAGTAAATTGAACGGTGCTGGTGAAAGATGGGACAAGGGTATTAAACTCTTTGAATTACCAAATAAAGACGGATTACTTTGTTTTACTGGCAGTACCTTCCGAGCCTACCCTTTAATTTTAAATCTTACTTCATCCATAACAATGGATGAGAGGTTTAAGATGACTTACCTTACTGTTAATGAGCACGTGGAGCATATTTGTAACCTCTTTTCTGAATTAGTTAAATCGATATCAGATTATGTAGAAGATAAGCATACTTTACGCGGTGATGCTCGTTTCCTATTTGGTGGTTGGGATTGGAAACAAGGGTGTTTTAGGGTATGGTATATATTATATAATCCAGAAGAAGAGAGATTTGAAGCTCAGGAATTAACAGACGATCCAGAAGCAACAAACTTTCATCTATTTATAGGCGAGTCGGACCATAGCGATGAAGTAGATTTTGATGTTGAAGACTATGCAAATCAGGAACTAACAACCAATTTAATTGCCAAGAATAGATTACACAAAAACCTTAATATGGAGCCTATGGAGGTATTAAGGGAAGCTTCGATAAACAAGAAAGTATTAGGTGTTGGTGGCAGTTTACAAGTTGCAAAATTATATCGTTCCAATAAATCTGAATTTTTTGGCATTATTTGGCCATCAAGTAAAGGGGAACCACATTTTCAGGGAAGAAAATATAAAAAAACCGAGCGACCAGCAGTTCAATATTTTGATTGTGATACGTTAGAGATAACAGATTTAGATTTACCTGATGTGATTGATTTAAAGGATGAAGCGTTTGCAGAGGATCTTGACTTTGTCGGTGAATGTTATCCTGATGGAAATTTAGATAAAAGTATTTCAGATCATAAAAAACATTCTCTCAAATTAATTTTTAAAGAAGTAGCCTACAAGCATTACATAGACAAACAAAATAAAACTGAAAAAGAATCATCTAATACCGACGAAGAAGAATGAGTCTTACTAACGAAAATACATTTGAGAGCGCCTTTGTAGATGCACTATTGGCGACAGACTACATTCTGGGTAATAGTAGTGAATACAGCAAAGAACTTGGTTTTTTTAAAGAAGATATAATTGACTTTCTACAAAAAACGCAACCAAAAAAATGGGATAAACTCGCTACTATACACGGCGAGCAAATGAAGAATAAAGTACTTCAAAGAATCTATAAAGAAATGGATTTAAGAGGGAGTTTGGATGTAGTACGTAATGGTTTTACAGATTATGGCATTCGCTTTCAGTTGGCGCACTTTAAGCCACCAACAACCCTTAATCCAGAAGCCAGAACATTATATAACGAAAATGTACATAAGGTAACAAGACAACTCTATTATTCTTCAAGAAATACAAATTCTGTTGACTTGTGTATAAGCTTAAATGGCATTCCCGTGGCAACTTTTGAGCTCAAAAATCAATTTACGGGTCAGGACTTAAATGATGCAAAGCTACAATACGCAAAAACCCGAGACCCAAGAAATATCCTTTTTGCTTTTAAGAAAAGAGCATTCGTACATTTTGCTGTAGATCAAGATGAGGTTTTTATGACAACCAAAATAGATGGCGATAAAACATATTGGTTGCCATTTAATAAAGGCCATAATAAGGGCAAGGGAAACCCACCAGTAAAAAACGGTTATAGTACTCAATACCTTTGGGATTATATTCTGCAAAAGGACAGTTGGATGGAAATCATTCAGCGATTCATCCACTTACAAACGGAAACCTATGAGTTTGAAGGACGTACACGTAAAAAGGAAAAAATTATTTTTCCGAGGTATCATCAATTAGATGCCGTTAGAAAAGTGTCTAATGATGTTGAGAATTTTGGTGTAGGTTATAACTATCTCATTCAACATAGTGCCGGTAGCGGAAAAAGCAATAGCATAGCGTGGTTGGCATATAGGCTATCAAGTCTTCATAATGTAAAGAATGATAAAATATTTGATAGTATCATTGTAGTAACAGATAGAAGGGTTCTTGACCAACAACTTCAAAATACTATTTATCAATTTGAGCATAAAGCTGGTGTAGTTCAAAAAATTGATGAAAACAGTACCCAATTAGCAGAATCTCTTAAAACAGGTACAAAAATTATAATTACAACACTTCAAAAATTCCCTTGGGTTATAGATAAGGTAGGTACGTTACCCGATAGAAATTATGCCGTAATAATCGATGAAGCCCATAGCTCTCAGGGGGGTGAAGCCAGTAAAAAAATGAAAGAGGTGTTAGCTGCAAAAGATCTGGAAGATGCAGAAGTAAAGGATTCAGAAATAGATGTATCAAGTGAAGACTATATTAACGACCGTATCGAACAGTCCGCCGCTGCACGAGGTCAGCAATCTAATATTTCATTTTTTGCATTTACGGCAACGCCTAAATACAAGACGATGAAAATCTTCGACAGATGGAAAAAGGAATCAGGACCAGAAGAGTTTCATCTGTACTCTATGCGCCAAGCAATAGAAGAAGGGTTTATTCTAAACGTCTTAGAAAATTACACCACTTACGAGTTATACTTTAAACTCAATAAAGCTATAGAAGAAGATCCAAAGCTTAACCAAAAGAAAGCAGCAAAAGCAATTGGGAAATTTGTGTCGCTACATCCCTATAATGTTGCTCAGAAAACAGCGATAATTATTGAACATTTTAGGCAAGTGGTAGCAAAAAAAATCGGTGGGCGTGCAAAAGCAATGCTTATTACAGGCTCAAGATTACACGCTAAAAGATATTTTGATGAATTTAAAACATACATCAATGAACAAGGTTACCAAAACGATATAAAAATTTTAGTAGCGTTCTCTGGTAAAGTAGCAGACATTGATTTTCCCGATGGTGTTTCAGAACCTCAATTAACAGGCTTTGGCTATAAAGAGCTTCCAAAAGTGTTTGATAAAGATGAATTCCGTATTCTTATTGTAGCAGAAAAATACCAGACAGGCTTTGACCAACCCTTATTACATACAATGTATGTCGACAAAAAATTAGCTGGAGTAAAGGCAGTTCAAACTTTATCAAGACTCAACAGAACCGCACCTGGTAAAGAAGATACGTTTGTACTGGATTTTGCAAATGATAGAGAAACAATCAAAGCCGCCTTTGAGCCATACTATCAAATGACAGAGGTTAAAGATGAAACAGATGTAAATCATCTTTTTGATTTAAAAATAGTACTGGATGCATTCCAGCTATACACGCAAGAGGAAATAAATGGATTTGCTTCTATTTACTTCAACAACAATTTCAGAAATATTTCCAGATACCAATCCAAGCTATACGGTTTTACTAATATACCAGTAGAAAGATTCAAAGAATTGGAAGAAGAAAAACAAGATGGGTTTAAGAAAAGCCTGCGTACTTGGACAAATCTCTACGCATTTATGGCTCAGATTTTGCCTTTTGTTGAGCCAGAATTTGAAAAATTCTTTGCATTTGCTAAACTATTGCAAACAAGGCTTCCAAAAAGAGACCTGGCAGAAAGCCTTCAACTAAGTGATGAAGTTGCGTTAGAATATTACCGCCTTCAAAAAATTAAAGAAGGTAACATAGAGCTTCCCAAAGAAGATGGAAACGTAAGTGGTACTAGAGAAGCTGGATTAAAGAAGGCAAAAGATGAAGAGGCATATCTATCTGAAATCATTGATGTATTAAACGATCGCTTTGGTACCGAGTTTGAAGAAGCAGACCGTTTGTTTTTTGAACAAATTGAAGAAGAAATGATTCAAGATGTCAATCTTAAAAAACAAGCCAAAGTAAATGAATTGGATACATTCAAATATGCCTTTGAAGAATTATTTTTAAATAAACTAATTGAGCGTATGGATCAAAACCAAGAAATTTTCGAAAAAATTCTTGACGATAAATCATTCGGAAATTTGGTCAAAAAATTTATAATGAATAAAGTATATAATCGATTAAACAAAGATCAATAAATGAAAAACATATACGTAGTAAGAGCAGATTTCGGAAAATACACGCAAGCATTTAATGATCACAGTTATGTAGGCTTAGGATGGTTCAATCAGCTTATTGATAAAAGTTTCTCACGGGATGATATAAAAGAACTTTATCGTGAAAAATATCCTCAGGATGTACCTATGCGTGTTAATCAAAATTCCGGTCAGGTATATCGTTTTGTCAATGATTTACAAGTAGGTGATATTGTAATTACACCATATAGTACAAATCAATTACTAGTTGGCGAGGTGACATCGAAGGTATTTCACAAAGATGATAATACTTCAGTTTATCCTTTACGCAGGGAAGTGAAATGGTTTAATAAAACTGTCAATCGCCAAAACCTCAGTATTCCCCTTCAAAATTCGCTACGTTCAAGCCTCACATTTTATTCTTTGAAAAATGGAGCTGAAATTTTAGAATATTTCAATTTAGCCCCTAAAAACCAGCTCAGACAAAAAACAGATTTTAATATTTACACGACCATTAAAGACAAGCTTTTAGAGCTTGACGGTTTTGAGTTCGAAACCTTCGTGAGTTACTTATTACAAAGTATAGGTTTTGAAAAGACAGACGAAAAGCAAGGAGGTGTTGCAGACGGGGGCATTGATTTTGAGGGAATTTTAAGCGTTTATAATATCGCCTCGATTAATTTACAGGTACAGGTAAAACGTTTTGAGAATAACAAAATAAGTTGGAAAGAAATTGCTACGTTTCGTGGCGCTATGAAGCGGGATTTCCAAGGCTGCTTCATTACGTTAAGTGATTTTCAAAAAAAAGCAGTTGACAATGCCACGGATGAAAACAAAATCCCAATTACCCTCATCGATGGTAAAAAGCTGATAGATATTTTCATAAGCCAATATGACGAAATTATTGTAGCAATGCGCGAGGAAGAAAACGATGAGCTTGCAGATAAACTGAAATTTAAAAAAGCCCTTGTCCCTCTTTAAACAAAACTTTTTATGGATGATATAGTCTTACAAATAATTGTTTTCGTAGCCAGTATTGTTATCACAGCAATCGTCACGTTTTTTACTACAAAGCACAACCTACGAGAACATACCAATGAAAAATACAATGAGTTAAAAGATAAACTTCATTTACAGGAATTAGAAATTGAGAGACTGAAAAGCAGAGATGATAATCAGCAAATGGCGATTGATGGTATTAATCAACTTTGGCCAGTAATTAATAAGATCGTAAAAAAAATAGAAAAATGATGACAATGTATGAATATAGAAGATTGTCTGAATTAGGCGATCGTATAAAAGCAAACTTGGCAAGTAAAGATGAGAAAAAGGAATATATGAAGCTATTATTAAAAAGTGGTAGTATATCTCAAGCTCAATATAATGAATACCTTAGCCAGCAAGGGACAACTCAAGGGGATGATTTAATAGCAGCAGCCCTAGCAGTCGGTGCAATCTTTTTAATAGGTTATTTAATTAAAGAATTAGGTAGAAAAGATTAAGAAATGGCTAATATTATTACGGGTACACAATTAGTAATGCTTTCTCAATCAAATGTTAAAGGGAAAAGCCCCTTTTCATTTGAAATTCTGGCACTGTCAAATATGCATAATAAAACCAAATCAATTTTATCATCAATTACTGGTGAAACCTCTAATGTTGTAACAATATTTCTTTCTCATTCTCATAGTGAAAAAGTAATGCTTCAAAGTTTTTTATCAATTCTTTTTAGGTTAGGTGTTGAAGTTTATGTCGATTGGATGGATGAAGAAATGCCTTATCCGCCCTCAGGAAAAACAGCAGAAAGAATTAAAATAAAAATTAATGAAAATCAAAAATTCATTCTTCTCGCTACAAATCGAGCAATAGCTTCAAAGTGGTGTAATTGGGAATTGGGATTAGGCGATGCAGCTAAGTTTGACGAAAATATTGCCCTCTTTCCTGTAGCAGAGTCAAACGGTTGGAATGGCAACGAGTATTTGCAAATATATCCTTATATCGAGAAAATCAACTCAAATTATTTGCAAGACAGTTTTAAAGTAACCAATCCAAAAGGTGGTTCAATCTCTTTGCAGCGTTGGCTTAATAAATAGTGTATGGGTTATATAACTAAATCTCGTTTGGACAATGTCACCACTAATCGTACTAAGTCATTTAGTAAGGGGTTAAGTGCACCAGCTATTCTTAATGAAAGCTATAACCCAAACAAACAATATGACATTTTCCTATCTCATAGCTACTTAGATAAGGAACGAATAGCAAGCCTAAAATTAATTTTGGAATACTACGGGTTTAGTGTTTATGTTGATTGGATTTCTGATGCAGATTTAAATCGAAATAATGTAAACCGAGAAACAGCAGCAAGAATTCGACACCGTATGAAAAATTGTAAATCATTGCTATACGCAATATCTAATAATAGCGTTGTCAGTAAATGGATGCCTTGGGAACTTGGATATTTCGATGGAGTCAATGGTAAAATTGCCTTGGTTCCAATAACTGAATCAAATGATGAATATTTAAGAGGTAGTGAGTATTTAGAATTGTATCCTGTCGTTAAAGAATATTTGATAAAAGGATCTGATAAAAATGCACTTTGGGTCTATGAAAGTGAATTTTCGAACTCTTATGTTATATTAGATGCTTGGATCAATTATGATAAAAAACCTTATTTTCACTAAATAATGGAAGAAAAAATTAAACACTTGGAGTTCATTCAGAATGTAATTTCCCGTCTTTCTCATAAGTCATTTTTAGTGAAGAGTTGGTCAATTACTACACTTGCTGCAATATGCGCTTTTGGAATTGAAAAACAGAATAGCTTAATATTTATCCTTGGTATACCGGTTAGTCTTTTGTTTTGGTATTTGGATTCAAAATATTTAATGTTGGAAAGATGCTTTAGAAAACTATACAACAAGGTTAGAAAAGATAAAGTGAATTCTTTTTCAATGAAGATTTCAAATTCAAAAGATATTAAAATGCATTTAAAGACAGCATTTGGTCATACTGTCGCCCCAATTTACTTACTCGAACTATTATTATGTATAGGGGGTATGATATATTACTTTTTTTGTTAGCATAGCTTTTAGCTATCTTATTATTTGGAAACTTATAATTTTTAACAATATACCATCCAATTAATAATGTTCCTCAACAAAATTATCAAGAGGCATCCCTCACAATTACAAAATAATTAAACATTAGGTTAAACCCTCTGTAGGTGCACCTGGGGCATCTCGCTTTACGACTTCAATACAGTTTTTACGAACCGCAGTTGTAGTATAAGTCTAACTTACACCAATGGGCTCACCATTAGCAGCCTTTAATACAAAATAGTATTAGCTATTTGTGGCAACCTTAACAGTAAATGGAAAAGAATGAATTTTCTAAACTGAAAAAGATGATTTTACAAAATTCCAAAAAGATATAATTAGACAACTTATCTCAAACGATGAATGGACAGAAGAAGAATCTATGGATTTGATAGAGTTGTTAGAATTAAAAAGTGAATTATAAAAACAGAGGTGTAGGAGTGACAAAAGTTTTTCAGATTGAAGGTAGTGGTAGTGTAGTGGTAGTTTTAATTTGATTGATTTCATAAAAAAAATAAATATAATAAGGAGATGAAAAATATAAATAAAGGTAAATTATAGTAAACCATAAGAAACCAAACACATAATTTGTATATTTAGGCTACCAAATAGTCTTAAACTATATTATATTAAGAGCTAATGAAATTTCATTGGCTTTTTTGTTTATTCAAGCTTTGATTAAAAAATGTTAGACCAATCATTTTCATCTAAATCATTTCAAGAAATATTCGATAAAGAAAATCGAAAAGGAATTAATGTTGAAAAAAGATTCAAAGAAGATTTTGTGGATTCTTTAGCTAAAGTTGGGGAATTAAAAAATATTAGGAAACAAATACAACAAGAAACAGATTTTGATGCAAAAAAGCTGCTTTATACTGAAAAGAAAAAATTAAAAAAAGAAAGGCATGCACTTGTTTCAGGTGTTTTAGATACGGTTGCTGATGAAATTAATTCCCATACTATCAATTTGGAATTAGGAGGTAATTACGGAGGCCAGAGTTATGTATTTGAAAAAAATGTCCATAATTTTTTTATCTCTAAAAAAGTTCAAGACAATATAAACAAGACTTATAATGTAAAGCAATCATCAAGATATGCTATATTAAGTGAATTGTTAAATTTATTGGAAGACAACTTTCCTAAATATGTTATCCGTACAGACATTAAAAGTTTTTACGAATCAATTCCTCAAAAGAAATTATTGAACAAAATTGATAGTGATTATTTGTTGAGTATTAAAACAAAAAAGTTTATCCATCAAATTTTCACAAGCTATAATAGTTTGACCGGACAGACAAATCCTGAAATAGCAAAAGGTGTTCCACGAGGTGTTGGTATAAGTGCCTATTTATCTGAACTCTTTATGAGAAGGATAGATAATAAAATTAGGGAACTTGATGATTTAGTTTACTACGCAAGGTATGTAGATGATATAGTTGCTATTTTCGTTCCTAAATCTAAAAATATTGAACCTGATCAATTAATTGGTTATAAAACTAAACTAACAAATTTAATAACAAGTGAAGAACTTGTTTTGAATGTTAAAAAAACAGAAGAGTATAACCTTTTAGAAGGAATTTTTGATTTAAGATTTAATGACAATAATCCTAATTTCGTTTGCAAAACAATTCAATATTTAGGTTATGATATAGGAAGTGTAATTACATATAAACCTAACGGCAGTATAAAAAGTAAAGATTTAAGTGTTGGGCTTTCAAAAACTAAAATTGATAAGTATTTCAAAAAAATCAAATTATCATTTCAGCATTTCGAAAAGAAAAAGAAACACAACAGAAAGAATGCTTTTAAATTATTATCAGCTCGGATCAATTATCTCACTTCAAATACAAAATTGAGAAATAACAAGGATAAAGTTTTTGTTGGCATATATTATTCTAATCCATTTTTGAACAATAATGTATCTCTTCAAAAACTTCAAACAAGGCTTAAATGGCATATCAATAGAGCTGGATTAACAACTGATGAAAAGAAAACAATGCTTAAGTATTCTTTTGCAGAAGGGTTTAAGAAGAAAACATTTCAAGTATTGCCATTAAAAAATAAAAAATATAAAAGCCATAACAGAAAACGAAATGATGTAAATAATCAGAATAACAAAGGGGTATTACAATTTGGCATTGCTGAAATCAATTCAATTTGGAAAAGATGAGAAGAAAATCAGGGCATAATATAGGATATAAGAAGGAAAGAGTTGTTCTTTCAGATATATTACCTTACGAGGTTCCACCATTTTTTTCAAATAGGCATTTTCACAATTTTTTAGTCAAAAACAAAGTAGTTATTAATGAAAGTAATAGGGCTATTCAGTTTAAAAAAGACAATTCAGGTGTATTAAAAAAATTGATTCAGACTCTTTTTGGAATTCCAGATAATGTAAATTTCATTACTGATACAAATTTTGATTATTTTAAGTTTAATGAAAAAGCTTTCGATAAGGTTTTTCTAACAATTCCTTTTAAATTCAAGATAACCCATAAAGACAATGATTACAGAGAATTAACTGTAATCCATCCAATAAATCAACTTTACTTGGTAGGTTTTTATGAAAAGTATAAAAATACAATTCTATACAATACAAAGTTGAGCAGGTTTTCTTTGAGAAAACCAAGTAAAGTTTCTTCTTTAAAGTATTTCAAAGACAACACTAATAAAAAGAAGAAGTCAAAAAATCAAGATATAGAAATAATAGAAACAAGTGATAAGGAATATACTAGCTTGAAAACCTTCTTTTCTTATCAGAAATACAGCAATATTTATGAGTTTTATGAATCATACGAGTATCAAAGGGCAGAAAAACGTTTTGATAATTTGATGAAATTTGATGTTTCAAGATGTTTTGATAGTATTTATACACATTCTCTTTCCTGGGCATTATCTAATAAGAAAATTGTAAAGGATAATTTATTAACAAATAAGGATTCGTTTAGTGGTAAGTTTGATCGAGTAATGCAGCAAATGAACTACAATGAAACAAATGGTATTATAATTGGTCCAGAGTTTTCAAGAATATTTGCTGAACTTATTTTGCAAAGAATAGATAAAAATGTTGAAAAAGAATTATATAAAAAAGGTTATAAATACAAGGAGGATTATGATATTTATAGATATGTAGATGATTTTTTTGTTTTTTACAACGATGATAAAATTAAATCGGAAATTTTAAACTTATACAAAATCAAGCTACAAGAATACAATCTGTTTTTTAATGACTCTAAAACTAAAATTCTTCCTAAACCAATCATAACAAATATTACGATTGCCAAGGAGGAAATCAGAAAATTGATTGAACATTCAATGATTTTTCAGTTTTATGATTCAGAAATGAAAAAACAAATTGGCTTAAAATATTATTCAGCCAAAGATATTATTACTAACTATAAAGCTATTTTAGCCAAAACTGAAACAAGTTACAAAGATTTACAAAATTACTTTTTGGCAATTATTTTCAACAAGCTCAAAAGTTTAATAAAAAAGATACAAGAAGAACAGGAAGCGGTACTTCACTTGTATGTTCAGAAACGTGATACAGAAATAAAATTAGATGATGCTGAAGAAAATGAAAAACCCAAACATCAAGAAAAATTAGATGAAATTTTTGAAGAAATAAAAGAACAAGAGAAAGAATTAAAGTCATATCAAAATCAATTATTTAAGAATATTAATGAAATAATTGAATTAACATTTTTTATTTATTCTGTTCTTCCAAGGGTAACCTATTCAATTAAAGTTTGCCATATATTATTTAGAATTATTGACTTTATTAAAAACCAGGAGCGTACAAAACAAAGCTATTTGGTTAAAGTCCCAAATGCAAGTACTGAAGAATTAAAATACATAGCATTTGATTTCGATAAAAAACATAATGTTTTTAAAAGAATATATGATAGTATTTCATTAGTATTTCAAAAAAGTCTTTCGTCTGAATATGCAGAAGTAGAAACTTTGTATTTATTACCTATAATTAATGAATTAGGAGAAAATTATCGTTTTGAAGAAGAATTAATAAATAAACACTTTCGAATTTTTCATATAGATAATCAAAATGTCAAAATTCTTAACAGTAGTATGAATTATTTTACAATTATTTCTTTGTTGAATTATATAAATGTTAATTCTAATCAAAAATACAATGTAATAAGAGCTGATATTCAGAATATAATTATCGAAAAGTTTAATAACTTTGAAAAGAATAATGCTGAAGATATTTTCTTATTGATAGATGTACTTACTTGTCCATATGTTGGTGGTACTGATGCAGAAATAAGAGATTTTAGACGACAAGTTTTAGATAAAATTAAGTTTTTTGATACGGGTACAAGCATTGCAGATAAAAATGTCATCATTGAAAAAATTGCGAGCTATGCTTCAGATTGGTTTTACAGCTGGAAAGAAAATGATTTAGGGAAAGAACTAAACACAAAAAGAGGTCATAGTGTTTATTAAAATATTTGGGGCAACGTACTCAAGAAATTGAGTACACTCTTGAAAGCCATAATTTGTAGTTTATTCTGGTAACTATCACACACAAGCCCCAACAAAACTTTTAGAGTTTTTAGGGGTGAAGGTAGAGTCTTCACCCTATTTTTTTACATTTATTGATTTCCCCACAAACCCAAAACCCAGTTTTTTCGTTTCTCAAAATTCTCTGTCATTTGATTTGTTCCGCGCACCAATGCTCTTGAAGTTTTTGGCAGCCAACCTCCACTCATTTCAACGATTTAGATATTAGCAGTTATTAGTATTTGCCGGGTCTATACGATAGGACGCATACATTCACTCAATCCCTTATTAGGAAATCGTTTTTTAATATACCAGCCTCAACTCCCACAGATAAAAAAGATCATTTTTCAAAAAAAATCTTTTTTATCTACCACATAATCACTTCCAAAGATGACTCCTTTGACTTCTTAAGTAAGTCTTTTATTTCTTGTTTTTAAAATATCCATATATGCAATTTTCATATCATTTGATAAAAATGAGTTACTAACCCATTCGGTAGCTTTGGGTTTATTTTCTAGTATTCGTTTAAAAACCCCTTTAATCTGCTTATCTGTTAATCCCAAGCCTTTCCCCAAAGTTTCAAAATGTACTTTTTTTAGCTTTTTCTTTTTCCCTTCTAAAGTCAGTGCCAGCTCTTCTTTATCTTCCGGTAATACAATTGTTACATTCAACAAATCATAGGCAGGGGCTAAGACCCAACCCGTAGAAGATTCGATCATAGAGAAGTTTTTTAAATGCATATCATTGTTGCCCGTTAAAAAACTAAATAGCACCAATTCAAAATAAAAGATTTTATCCAATAAGGGGTTACTGGAATAGGTTCCTAAGGCTTTACCAACTTTTTCCATCGAACTTCGATATTTATCAAAAGCCTCAGTAATCTGAAACATATCTTGCATATGAATTTTCTCGCCTGTTTCGGTTCGATCAATACGTTTGGTTACGTACGCAAGTTCTCCTGAACTTAGTCGTATCAAACTTGAAGGCACTACATTAATATCATATGCTTCTGCAATTCGCATTGTTAGGTGTTCGTTGGCCGGCATTTCAGGAAAATTTTGTGAAGGTGGTTTAAGTATAAATTGCCCTCCTAAAGCTCCTACTACTGTTAAACGACTGTCAGGTTGTTCTTGTGAATCTGTAAGTAAGGTCATCGATAACTTGGGTTGTACTCCGGGAACAGTGACACTACGTTCTACCACATCTTTCGCCAATTCAGCCATTTGATCAATGGTATAGGGTATCTTTGGAGGTTTGGAGGTTCCAAAAAATTCCAAAGAACACTTTTCATGAAAATCCGTTTTCCCTTCAAGAGGCTTATAGCAATACAGACATTTATTCTTCATCTTCTCCATTTATAGGAATAACACTAACAGCGCCAATACAATTTTGACAACAGGCTAACAAAAGACCCATTCGATCATTTGAATTTATTTTCCAATTCTTACTGGCAATCTCCAGCAACCAACCTTCAGGGATTAAGCCTTCAAAAAAAGGAAATAACCGCTTATCTATATAAGGCTCTTTTATTACCGGCATTGTAAAACAAATAAATTGATCAGGATGTTGGTTTACATAGTCTCTATCATATTGAAAGATATATTCTCCTTCATCCGTTTCAGTAATCATTCCTGCAAAATCCTTTTTATAATATACCTTACCTTGTCTCATTTTCGTTTAATTTTTTCAAATCGACAGGGACTAGCGTATGGCCAAACATGGCCAATACTAGATTGACCTTATCTAGATTAAGATTGGTTTTTCCTTGTTCTATTTTACGAATAACAGTCAATGCCACACCAGCTCGTTCTGCAAACTCTTGTTGTGTAAGATTTACCGATTTACGTCTATCTTTAACAAATTCTGCTAAATCCTTCATTATATGCTTTTAAATATAAAACTTAACAAATATACATAATTATATGTTTTTAAATATAATTATAAAAAATAAATTAATTTTATATGCTTTTAGATATAAGAATAAAATTTCTGTAGAGTATGTATTTTTTAAATTACTAGACTTTTTTCAACTTATAATTTGAGAGAAACTAAAACTATAAACCAACTATACACCCCAGGCTTCTTTTAATTTTAATGCTGCTTCTAAACTGGAAAGTTTTAAATACCGTCTAAATGCTTTTTCGGTTTTATGTCCCGAAATTTTCATAATTAATTGAACATCAATTCCATCTAAATAGGCGTTGGTGCAAAAAGATCTTCTACAGGTATGAGAGCTTATTAATTCATATTTTTTATAAGTTTTAGATTCCTTTATGCTCCCTCTTTTATGTTGAAGTTCTATTGGTATATTGATATTTGCAAGTTCACCGAGTTCTTTTATACGTTTGTTAAAAACAAAACTGGTTACATTTGGCGAAAAATAATCGTACTTTTTTAAAACAGCTTTAGCAAGAGGACGGAGTGGTACTATAACTTTTCCTGAAGTTTTCTTTTGACGTATCTGTAATAAGCCATCATTAATATATTCAGGCTTTATTCTAGAGATATCTGAAAAGCGGAGCCCTGTATAGCAACCGATAACAAAGAAATCTTTCACTTTTTCTAATTCCAAATCTGAACTACAATCAAGCTTGGAAATAGCCAAGATTTCATCAGTTGTTAAATATATATGATCAACTTCTTCTTGTATGGTTTTATAAGCAGATAAATCGATAGGCTCTATTTTTTTAGTTTGAACACAATAGTTGAGAAACGACTTTAAATTTTTGATGGATTTCCCAATACTATTGTTTTTGAGCCCCACAAGCTTATCTCTGCGAACATATTCATAGGCCAGAAAATGACACCAATTATGATAAAATTCATAGGTAAAAGACTGAAAAGTAATTTCTGTTTCTCTATGATCTTGAAAAGATAGCAAGTGTTTTTTTAATGTGTTGTAATCTTTAATAACATCCACAACAACATTATTTTTCTTTGCTTCTATAAAAAGGTCTAACTCTGTAAAAAAATCTTGTGTACTATCATTTAAATCATCAATTGATCTATTCTTAAAATGATATTTAAATTTCTTGCAGGTTAATGGTGTTGCTTTTTCTTTATAATGATAAATTATAGTGTTTACTAATTTTTCAAGTTTTTCGAATTCGGCAAACTCAAAAGGTATTTCAGCTGAGTTTTTTAGCCTCTTCTTTTTTTCACTCCAATGTCTCTTAGCTATTTTAATTCCTGTGTCAATTTGAACACGCTTTTTGCTATTTTCATAATATCGAATTTTTATAGGAATATTTGCTCCGGTTTTTTTGGAATTGGTATTGATGTTAAATGAAAATTTGTACATAGAAAAAAATTAGCGTGCGGTAATCGTGCGGTAAATTTAAATAAATTCACTTAATATATCCTAATTTAAAGTACAGTAAATTTTATAAACACCTAAAAATAAGACATATGAATAAAATGATGTAAACTGATGTAAAGGTGCTTAGGTTTCGTCCAGACCGCAATTAAAATGTTGTGTTGTCCGCCTTTAATGGCGGAAGTGGTTTAGAAATAGACCAATGAAGAGCTTATCCATCAGGATGGGCTTTTTTTGTTTTAAAGTATACTGGTTAGAGAATATAAAAAACCCTCTGAAATTCAATTTCAGAGGGTTTGTAGTTTTAAAAAACATAAAAATTAATTGTCGTTGTCGGTCTTAACCTTCATTTTGGTTTCGCCGTCTTCTTTTTTAATCTTTACTTTTTTGTCTTCGGTTTCCATTTTAATTTTGGTTTCGTCACCGTCAACTTTTTTCTTTACTTCTGCGCCTTCATCTTGCATTTCTTCTACCATCTCTTCAGCTTCGGTCTTTTCTTGGTCCCGACATGAAGTTAGTGGTGCTAAAAATAATGCTGCTAAGGCAATCATTGCTATTTTCTTCATAATAATTGGTTTTGTTTATTGGTTAAGGGTCAATTTACATATCATCAGTGCCACCGGTACCTGTGTTTTCTTCTATTTCGTCAACACCTTCTTCAATGGCGTCTCCAGTTTCTTCAGCAGCTTCTTCAATATCACCTTCAGCGTCTTCCATAGTGTCTTCCATGTCATCTGCTACGTCTTCCACATCGTCTGCTTTTTTGTTGGTATCTCTACAAGACACAAAACTAGTACTGAATGCGGCTACTAATGCTAAACTTAAAATTACTTTTTTCATGGTTTGTGGGTTTTTGTTGTTAGGTTATAAATTTTTATTGTCCATCGTCATTACCAATTTTGTCGATTTCTTCGTTAACCTCTTCGTTAACTTCTTTATCAACTTCTTTGGCTGTTCTTTCTAAAATACCTTCAGTTTCATCGGCTGTTTCTTCAGTTTCTACTTCTACTTCACGAACAACTTCTTTGGTTTCCGTTTTGGTCTCTCTACAAGAAGTGGTCGAGAACCCTACTAATGCCAATGCGGCTACAATAATTACTTTTTTCATAATTGGTTTGTGTTAAATTATTAAACAAATCTATGTATTTTAACAGTTGGCATATTGTAAAGTTTTATTAAAATTTGAAATGAAGGTCTTTAAAATAAGTAGTTTTAAAAGAAAAAATGAACTTTAAAAACTTATATCAATTCCTTCGGAAACTACAGAAAAACAACAATAAGGAATGGATGGACGAACATCGGGGCGAATATCATACCGTACGCGATGCATATATTGATTGGTTAAACCAAATGAATATAAAATTAGCATCAATAGACCCGGATTACACACCTACCAATGGAAAAAAGGCTATAAATCGAATAAACAATAACCTAATGTTTCATCCAAACAAGCCTGTTTATAAAGACCATTTTGGTGCCGGATTAGATCAAGAAAGCAAACAGGGCGACTTTTATATACATCTAGGGGTTAACGAATCGTTTATTGGCGGGGGCTATTGGCACCCTTCTTCAAAAATTTTGAAAAGCATTCGTGCAGCGATAGATTATAATGGAGAGGATTTAAAAAAAATATTGAATAAAAAGAGCTTTAAAAGCATGTTTGGCGAAATGATAGTTGATGATCCTCTTAAAACATCACCTAAAGGCTACTCACAAGACCATAAGCATATTGATTTGCTAAGAAGAAAATCGTTTGCAGTTTCGTGCCCGCTTACCCAAAAGGAAGTGATGGCATCAAATTTTGAAGAAAAAGTCATTGCTATTTACAAAGAAATGTTGCCTTTTAGGCGGTATTTAAATCAGGCCGTTACGGTTTAATTTATTTATATATTCTAATGTAATATTTGTCGCCCCGGTATTGCTGTTCACAAAATGTCCCGCAATCATCCCAGTTTTTTCCCTGAAACTTGAATTAGTAACCAACTTGTTTAAAATTTCACTGCACTCTGCTGCTGAATCCACAGCGTAGAGTCCAGCTAATTGCTGTAATCGCTTGGCTTCCGGAAAATTTTCAAAATGACTTCCAATTACTATGGGAACTCCAAAAGTGGCAGGTTCTAAAATGTTGTGCAGTCCAGTTTTCCCCATAGCACCACCCACATAGGCAATGTCGGCATAGCTATAAATTTTAGTAAGCAATCCAATAGTGTCAATTATAAAGACGGAATAATCAGCTAAGTTTTTTCCTTCTTTTTCTGAATATAAAACAGATGCGTGTTTCAGCTTTTTTCTGAATTGTTCAATTTTCGAATTGTCAATATTATGAGGTGCAACGATAAATCTCACATTTTCTGAAGCTTCGTTCAAATAATTCAATAAAACGGCTTCGTCCTCTGGCCAAGTACTTCCGCAGACAATACAAAGTGAATTTCCTTTAAATGTTGAAATAAAATCTAATGAATTATCCTGTTCAATTTGGTGCGAAACCCGATCAAAACGCGTATCGCCGCTCACGGTTACATTAGTGATGTTAATATGCTTCAACAGTTCTTCTGAAGTTTTATCCTGCACAAAAATATGGTCAAAGCTTTTAAGAGCTTTTCGCATAAAGCTGCCGTGGCCTTTAAAAAACACTTGTCCTTCCCTAAATAACCCTGAAATTAATAACGTAGGAATGTTTCGTTTTTTTAATTCAGAAAGGTAATTGGGCCAAAATTCATATTTCACAAATAAAACAAGGGATGGATGAATAGCGTTGATGAATTTTTTGGCGTTTGAAACGGTATCTAGCGGAAGATACACCACAACATCTGCAACAGTGGCATTTTTCTTTACTTCATACCCCGATGGTGAAAAAAATGAAACTACTATTTTATGATCTGGAAATTCCTTCTTCACAGTTTCCATAATGGGAAGGCCTTGTTCAAACTCACCTAAAGATGCGCAGTGAAACCAAATAGTTTTATCTTCAGAAGTAATGTGTTGCGATAATTTTTCAAAAACCTGTGTTCTACCAGAGACAAATAGCTTCATTTTTTTACTGAAAAATTGTGCTATCCATAAAAAGAGGTAACTAATTCGGGTTAAAAAACTATATAAAATACGCATACGTGGAATTTACACTGCTAAAATACGGTATTATACTATTATTGTAAATTTATAGTTATATCTATTGAAGTTTCAGTAATAAAAACTTCATTTTTTTTGAAAATAGTATAATAAACAATGGCAGTCTGTGTCTAATTTCCCCGTGATTTTCAAAATAAAATCGGTTTAACAAAAAATTAGTACGATTATGAATGGTTGGCACGGTTTTTTATATAATTTAGGTGATTAAAATAGAAGAAGAAAGATATGCGAATTATGAAAAAGAATTTAAAGGTATTGTTCCTTGCTGTATTTGTTGCCGTCGCATCGTGCAGTTTTACTACCAAAGAGTTTAACGACACTGATAAAGATAAAGTACTTATAGACCTTATAACCTATGTATTGCAAAAGGGTCACTATAGTCCGGCAGATATTAATGATGAGTTTTCTACCGAGGTTTATAATGATTTTATCAAAGGCTTAGATCCATTAAAACGGTATTTCCTTGCTTCAGATATAGAAGAGTTCAGTAAATATAAAACTGAGATCGATGACCAAATAAAAAGTAAAGACCTTACATTTTTCAATTTGGTGTACAACCGTTTGCAAGAACGGATGGAAGATGTGAAAAAAATCTATCCTGAAGTATTAAACACTCCTTTTGATTATACACAAGATGAGTCGATTAATGTCGATTATGACAAAATTGATTACGTGTCTTCAAAAAAAGAATTAAAAGAGCGTTGGCGGCAGCAACTTAAATTTTCTACTATTTCCAGTTATTATGATAATGTAGAGGCGAATAAGAGGAAATTAGAAAATAAGGATAAAAATCCTTCAGAAGCTTCTGAAAAAGAAAATAAAAAACAAACCAGTTCTACCCCAAAAACAGATGAGGAATTAGAAGCTGAGGCACGAGAAACATCAAGAACATCACTTGATGAATATTTTGATTTTACAAACGACTTAGAACGAAAAGACTATTTCGCCATCTTTTTAACTACGATTGTTGAAGAGTTTGATCCGCATACCAACTATTTTGCCCCACCAGACAAAGACCGTTTTGATCTAAGAATGAGCGGTCGTTTAGAAGGAATTGGAGCACGTCTTCAAAAGAAAAACGATTATATAAAAGTAATCGAAGTTATAAGTGGTGGTCCCGTTTGGCGAGGTGACCATTTAGAGGTAGGTGATCTTATTACAAAGGTAAAACAAGAAGATGAAGATGAAGCGGTAAGCATTGTAGGAATGCGTGTTGATGATGCTGTAAAGCTTATCAAAGGCCCTAAAGGCACTAAGGTGACCCTAACAGTTAAACGTGTAGACGGTGCTATTGAAGAAGAAACCATAACTCGTGATGTTGTTGAGTTGGAAGAAACGTACGCTAAATCTTCTATCATTGAAAAAGAAAATAATACGTATGGACTGATTAACCTTCCGCAGTTCTATTTTAACATGGAAGATTATAAAGAACGTAATGCAGCCAGCGATGTGAAAAAAGAAATTGAGCGTCTTAAAAAAGAAGGCATGGAAGGATTAGTTTTAGACCTTCGTGGTAATGGTGGTGGTTCTTTACGAACTGCAGTTGATATTGCTGGTCTTTTTATCGAAGAAGGGCCTGTTGTTCAGGTAGCTTCTAACGGAAAAAAAGAAGTACTGGAAGATGAAGACGATGCAATCGTATGGGATGGTCCCTTAGTAATTTTAGTTAACGAGCTTTCAGCTTCAGCTTCTGAAATATTAGCAGCAGCTATGCAAGATTATGAGCGCGCTATTATTTTAGGTAGCAAACAAACTTACGGAAAAGGTACTGTTCAAAATGTATTGGATTTAAACCAATGGATTAGAAAAAGCGACATGGGGGATATGGGTGCTTTAAAAATAACTACTCAAAAGTTCTATAGAGTCAATGGTGGTTCTACACAATTAGAAGGAGTGAAAAGCGATGTGGTTATGCCAGATCAATACAGTTATTTTGATGTAGGTGAACGCGATTACGATAATCCGTTGCCATATGATAAAATAGACTCAGCAGACTATAAAAAATGGGATGGTTACATTGACTATGAAGAAACCATTAGCAAGAGCAAATCCCGTATGGAAAAGAATGCACAACTTCAGTTAATCGATGAAGATGCAAAGTGGATAAAAGCACGTCGTGATGAGTCTGTGGTACCACTAAACTTTGACAAATACGTAGCCGATATAGAGAAGCGAAAAGAAGAAACAAAAAAGTTTGAAGAGATAGATAAGTATGATAATAAGTTAGATTACAAATCGCTCCCTTACGAAATTGAAATGATGAAGCAAGACACCACACTACGTGAAAAACGTAAAAGATGGCATAAAAACTTAGCTAAAGATATTTATGTTGAAGAAGCAATTAACGTCTTGAAAGATTTAAAAATAAACAATATTAAAGCCGGTAAAATGGCAGATATTAAAAATTAAGCTACGTTATAAGTGTTGTAAGTAAAATGGAAAGCTTGAACCTTTTTGTTACATTTACAACGTGAAAACGTCCACTTCATTAACACAATTAGCGCTCCAAAAGTTTAAGAAGAACTTTTGGGGCGTTTTTAGTTTTTCATTTTTAGTAGTTTGTGCTTTCATTGCAATTTTTGCATATGCAATAGCGCCGGATAATTCGCAAGATGCAAACCAGATGCATCTTTCTGTTCATTCAAAAGAGCCTGGCTTTGCTGTGCAGATATTGACAGTTCCTACTGAAGTAAAAGAGCAAAACCCAATTTCAGTGTTCTTTTTTGGTAAAAAGAATGCTGATAGCGAAATGCCAATATCAAATTACAAGGTAAAAGATACTACCCTACAAGCTACATTATATACAGGGGATGAGACTGAAGGCTTACAGAAAGAATATCCCTTAAAACTGTTTCCCAATGCTAAAACAGTTCAAGAAATCCCGCAAAAGTATATTTCAGAAAAAAAATTCTTGTTAGGGACCGATAAATATGGCCGTGACCTTTTAAGCAGAATGCTAATTGGTATCCGCATATCATTGGGTATCGGTTTTGTAGCGGTTTTTATTTCTTTAGTGATAGGAGTTAGTTTAGGTGCAATAGCCGGTTATTTTGGCGGAAAAGTAGATGCAGCCATTATGTGGATTATCAATGTTACGTGGTCTATCCCTACTTTGCTTTTGGTAATTGCCATCACTTTAGCCTTAGGAAAAGGTTTTTGGCAGGTTTTTATTGCAGTAGGGCTTACTATGTGGGTAGAGGTGGCAAGAGTGGTACGAGGACAGGTTATGGGCGTAAAGCAAATGCAATATGTTACAGCGGCCAGAGCTTTAGGGTTTAAAGATTTTAGGATTATTACAAAGCATATCCTGCCCAATGCGATGGCACCGGTAATTATTATATCGGCGGCAAATTTTGCGGCGGCTATTTTAATTGAAAGCGGGTTGAGCTTTTTAGGAATAGGTGCCCAACCTCCAATGCCCAGTTGGGGTGGTATTATAAAGGATCACTACGCTTATATTGTTTTAGGAAAACCTTGGTTGGCCATTATTCCCGGCTTGGCCATTATGAGTTTAGTGACTGCCTTTATGTTGATTGGCAATGCTTTACGCGATGCGCTCGATGTAAAAGCGTAAAATAAACGAGGTTATTTACTCTATTCGTTTATAATTTTCAGAATAGTACTTATTGCCTCGTTTATCAAGTGCTATTTGGCTAAAGGTGTTTTTGTTCAGTTCCAGTTGAAAACTAAAAACTTGTGTGGTGTCTATTATTTTCATCATTTGAAAAGATCCATATTCCAAACGTTCTTCCAGAGTGCCGTCTTTTACAATATAATTACCATAGCCAAACCATTCTACTGAATCTTTTGGGTTATAACGTGTCCACATAACCTTACTGTCTGTGTACATTTTAACTTGACGGTTGTTTTTATAATTCTCAATGGTATCGACCACCATATTGTTTTTGTACATATATTGGTCTTGAAGCTCCCACACACCTTTAAGGGTGTTTTTTTCTTGTGGATTGCTTGTTGAAGCGCTAATTAATATGGTAGCAAGTACCAAACTGGCGATGATAGAAGTTATTTTTTTCATGGGGATAGGGTTTTGTATAATGAAAAATAGATTACAGTAAGATACAAAAAATCAGCGTATTAGTGAATATGATTTACGCATTGCGTTCACCTAAAAATAGAAAAGCCACCACAGGTGTGATGACTTTTCGCCCCAAATTTGATCGACCCACCTTAGGTTGGTCAACCTACTTATGTAGAACAAATTTACTAAAATTTCTAACTTTCACCCTATAACTGTTCCTTTTTCTGAAAAAAATAAGGGTTACTACGTAGGATATAACTCTCTAATAGAGAAAATGTTACAACCTTTTCTTTTGCTGTAAACAAAAGTAGGCCGAAGTCATTTAGTTTTTTTTAAAACTGTAATTACTTATAAAACAGTTAAAAAAAAGTGAATTCAGTTTTCAGCATATTTAAACATGGTATCTTTAATTTTCTTATTGCGCCTATGGTACTACGTTGGATTATTTTTATTTCAATATATATTTTAGTTGATGTGTATGCTTTTCAAGCAGTTAAAACCCTTACCCGTAACTATTGGGTATATGGCCTTTGGTTGCTTATCTCATTGCTAATTTTAGGGGCTTTAATATACCAACTTGGCATTGTAGGTTCCGAAAGGACAATAGGCATAGATAAAATGTATGTTTTTGGCTTTTTCTTAGCCGTTTTTGTTCCAAAACTGTTATTGATTATCATAATGTTTGGCGAAGATATTATTCGCTTGTTTGTAGGTCTCTTTGCAAAAATTGGTGGAGGAAACGAATCATTTTACCTTCCATCTAGAAGAAAATTTGTTAGTACGTTGGCGTTAGGTCTTGCGGCAATACCTTTTGCTTCCCTGCTGTATGGAATGTACAAAGGAAAATATAATTATAAGGTGCTAAAATACGCATTGGAGTTTGACGACCTACCCGATGCTTTTCACGGCTATACCATCACCCAACTAAGCGATATTCACAGTGGTAGTTTTGATGATGAAAAAAAGGTTGCTTATGCTGTTAATTTAGCCAATGAGCAAGAAAGCGATGTAATCTTGTTTACAGGCGATTTAGTGAATAATATTTCAGAAGAAATGGATCGATGGAAGTCAATTTTTTCTACTTTAAAAGCAAAAGACGGAGTGTTCTCAGTACTTGGTAATCACGATTATGGTGATTATGTAAACTGGGAAACCGAAACTGCTAAAAAAGAAAACCTTTCTCAGTTGAAAGCCATCCAAAAAGAAATGGGTTGGGATTTGTTGTTGAATGAAAACCGAACCTTATCTCGAAACGGAGAACAAATAAAGTTAATAGGTGTCGAAAACTGGGGAGAAGGTGGATTTAAAAAAGCAGGAGATCTCAATAAAGCTTCTGAAGGAATTAGGAAAGAAGACTTTAAAATACTCATGAGTCATGATCCATCACATTGGAAATCTCAAGTAAAACAAGATGATAGAAACTACCAACTTACTTTGAGTGGCCACACACATGGCATGCAGTTTGGTATTGAAATACCCGGATGGATTAAATGGAGCCCAGTTAAATATCGTTATGAAAACTGGGCGGGTATTTATGAAGAGTTTGGAAGATATATAAATGTAAACCGCGGTTTTGGGTTTTTAGGCTACCCTGGAAGAGTTGGAATGTGGCCTGAAATAACTGTAATTCAACTTAAAAAGCGCGGTAAAGAAGCATAATCAAAGGGAAATACTATATTTGTAATAGACGTATTCAAGAAACACGATAAGAAATGTCAAAATTTGGAGAATTAATCGAATCGAAGCTACCTGTCCTATTAGCATTTTTTGCAGATTGGGACGATGCTTGTAAAGAAATGCACCCAACCTTACGGGATGCAGCTGCTGCGCTTGGTGATAAAGCCAAAGTAATCAAAATCGATATTGATAAAAACCAAGAATTAGCCGAAGCACTTCGCGTTAAAGGGTTGCCTACACTCATGATTTACAAAAATGGCGAAATGAAATGGCGCCAAAGTGGAGAGCAAGATGCCAATACACTTATTGGGCTGGTAAAGGAGTATATATAACTCAAAGCCTCTTTTTAAAATTAATCCAAAGTACCTGCAATGGGTTCAGCAGATATCTTTTTTGAATGTTAAATAAAAGTTAAAACAAGCTTTTAAAGTAGGGTTTCCTTAGTTAAATTTGTTTTGTAGTTGTATTAAAATACTTGAAATGTTAAATAATTGAGTATATTTAATAAGATTAACGTCTAATATTATGAACTATGGAAAGGAGAAAATTCATAAAAAGATCAGGTCAGGCTTTACTGGCCGCTTCTACAATTTCAATTACCGGAGCAATTATATCTTCTTGCTCAACTGATGACTCTGATAGTTTTAACGATGGTTATTATGGCGATGGTTACTATGATGATGGATATTATGGTGATGGATACTACGACGACGGCTATTACGATGATGGCTATTATGATGACGGCTACTATGATGATGGTTATTACGATGACGACGATGACGACGATGATGATTAGTAGTTATTCTACCAACCCTAAAATCCTTTTCTTTTTTTCCTGAAGTAGTGTAGATGCTATCAATCAGAGTAAATTATAATGTGTGTTTTTTGCCTTTTTAAAAGGACATTTTAAAAAAAGAAGTGTCCTTTTAAATTTTAAGAGTCTGTTATTTTGAAAACAATTTTATTTCTACACGATACATCATTGTCCACTCCTCGTGGCGCAGAGCTTACTATTAAACAATTAATAGCTTTAGGCGAGCAAAAAGGATATACTATTATTCACGATTCTTTAAAAAATTTTGATAAGACAAAAGGTAGTATTACCAAAGCAAATTTTGTAGTTGTAAATAGCACTTCTCGTTGCGAGTATGAATTGAAATTAATAAAACATTTAATCAAGCAGTCTATGCGCTATTGCAAGGTAGAGTATGATTACAACTTTTGTATCCGTAGAAACATACTTTGTAAAGTAGATCCAAAAATTAGAAGTTGTTGCAATCCAGATAAATTTCACTTGTTTCGGAGGTTGTTTTCAAACGCTGCATTTAATGTATTTCAATCTCCTAAACACTATCAATCACATTACGAGTTTTATGGAGAAGCTGTAGCGAACAAATTAATTATGCCCCCAACCGTTGATGTTGATAACTTGCATCTTTCTGAAATAAAAGATAAAAATACAATGCCCTTTTTTGGCGATCTAAACTACCTAAAAGGCGGTCATGAGTTTGTGACTTTTGCTGAAAAAAACCCTGATATAAAATGTAAAGTCTATGGGAATAACCGATTGCGAAGAAACATCCCTGAAAATATTAAATTTAAAGAACCAATTTCAAACACAGAAGTTCTAAAGGTGTTAGGGAAAACCAAACGTCTTATATGTAAGCCCGTATGGCTGGAGCCCTCTGGACGATTAGCAGCAGAGGCTTTTCTTTCTGGTTGTGAAATTATAGGAAATGACAGAATTGGCACTTTTTCTTTTAATTTTTACCCTAATAATAAAAAACAAGCCATACAAGAAATTAAACAAGCCCCTGAAAATTTCTGGAATACAATTTCAGAAGCCCTTCAATCTTCAACAGATAAAGTACAGAAATCATTAGGGAGAGTGCTGGTTTATAAAAGTTATGGAGGCTTAGGTGATATTTTCTTTGCTATCCCATCTATTTATAAATTAGCAGAAGTTTCAGAAACAATACACTTTGCCGTTGCACCACGTTTGGTAGATTTTTTTACCAAACATTTAAAAAGAGTAAAAGTGGTTAACGAGAAAGAAGTAAAAGAAAAAGAGAATGAATACGATAATATATATGAATTAGGAAATTACCCTGCTTTCCGTGGATATGATTTACCACATGCTTTAAAATACCCTACACATAAAAAAGTGAATCAGCATGCCATACAACATTACATAGATACTGTATCAAAATTACATATAGGCATTGATAACCGATTAAAGGTTTATCCATATTTTAAAAGAAAAGAAGAAGTTAAAAAGCCTTATTTTGTGGTACATCATGGAGCTGGTTTTTTACTTAAAATTTGGCCAACAGATAAATATGCTAGGTTAATAGAGCGTCTTCACGAAATATACCCAAATCTGGATTGTAAAATTATAAAAGGACCTGACGATCCAGATATTGAAAAATACTTTAGTAAAGAAATGCCCCATGTAAAAATGGTCACTGGAGGTATGATAGAAGTAGGTGATGCTATAGCAGGCGCCTTGTTTCATATAGGAAACGATGCAGGCATAACTCACGTTGCAGGCGCTTTTAATGTACCGTCTGTAGGTATTTATGGCCCAACTGGCCCAGGAAGTTGGGGTAGTTTTGCAGAACATAACGAGTTAATTTGGGGAAAGAAAGGGGTTTGCGATGTTCGTTGTAATTACGATGTTATTTTAAATTGCGATCATAAAATTTGCCTTAATTCGGTTACAGTCAATCGTGTTTTAGAAGCGGTTTATAAAGTGCTTCAAAAAGCATATCCTGAAAAAATATCTTCCTTAAAAGTGAACCCCGAAGTTCAAATTGAATTTAGTGAATCAGATTGTTTACTGAAACTTAGAGAGCAAGAACTCTTAATGGAATATCACAGTGACGTTATGAAACAACAGGTGGAAAACATTCTTTCTGGCAAAAAGCAGCAAGTTCCTGAAAATGATACCGACTTTCAACAAGTCGTTGAGGTGCTTACTCAAAAACATATCCTTTTTAATGTTCCCCAACTAGAATAAATTATATTTAATGAAAGTAATTTTATAGGTAATTGAAGTAAGCTGTTTTTAGTATCTTTCAGCTTCAAAAAATAGATATGATTTCAGAAATAATAGAATCACGAAGAGCCGTCTTTCCTGTTCAATATAACAACCAGCCCATTTCTAAAGATGAAATAAAAGAAATTCTTGAAGCCGCCAATTGGGCACCTACTCACAGAAAAACGGAGCCTTGGCGCTTTAAAGTATTCCATTCTGAAACTGCTAGAAAGAGATTAGCAGATTTTTTAAGCAAGACATACGAAGAAACAACTGAGAATGTTTCAGAATTCAAACAAAAAAAGATTACTGAAAAACCGATGCAATCTGCTTGTGTTATTGCTATTTGTATGCAGCGTGACCCAAACGAGTTAGTTCCCGAGTGGGAAGAGGTTGCAGCTACAGCCATGGCTGTCCAAAATATGTGGCTAACTGCATACGACCATAAAATAGGGGCCTATTGGAGTTCACCTGCGCTAAAAGACCATCTTCATAACTTAGTGGATTTTAATGAAGGCGAACGGTGTTTGGGCTTTTTCTACATGGGAAAGTACGATGAGAACCTACCCCAAGGCCAACGCAAAACTTCCATAGACGAAAAAACTACTTGGGTTTAATAGAAGAGTTTCTACTTTAATTTTTTTTGAAATAGCCTAAAAAAGGCTAACCATTGAAATTTATAACTAAAAAATTAGTTTAAACTAAATATTTAGTTTATATTTGAGTCCATAATAATAAAACCATGAAACAACTTACAAAAGCAGAAGAAGATATTATGCACATTCTCTGGGAACTTGGAGAAGGTAATGTGGCAGCAATCATTGATGAATTACCAGAGCCAAAACCAGCGTATAATACTGTCTCAACTATTGTACGGATTCTGGAAAGTAAAGAATTTGTGGATTATAGAAAAGAAGGTCGCGGGCATATTTATTTCCCAAAAGTGAAAAAGAACGAGTACAGTAACCAGTCGATCAATAAATTGGTAGATGGTTATTTTCAAGGTTCGTTTAAGAGTATGGTATCCTTTTTTATGAAGAAGAACGACATCAGTATCAATGAACTGGAAACGATAATGAACGAGATTAATAAAGAAGAAAAGTCATGATACATTATATAGTACAAACTATCGCTTTTCAACTACTTTTTTTGGTAGTCTACGATCTATTTCTGAAAAAAGAAACCTTTTTCACATGGAATAGAATTTACCTTTTGGCAACCCCAATTATAAGCTTTTTGCTTCCTTTATTTAAAATTGAAGCGTTTAGAAACGCAATTCCAGAGCAGTATTTAATACAACTTCCGGCGGTGATTATTGGAGGAGAATCAAGTCAAAATGCTATAGAGTTAGATGCCGTTACTATTTCAGAGACAGGTGCATCTTTTTTAACTATTTCAGAAATAGTACAAATTATCTGGTTGCTAGGAATGTTGGTGGCATTAACTCTTTTCAGTTTAAAAGTGATCAAGTTTTATAAGTTGAAACAATCGGGTATTACAAACGAATTTGAGAACTTGAAAATCATCCAACTACCAAACAGCAAAGCAGCTTTTTCTTTTTTCAATACCATTTTTTTGGGAAGTGATCTTTCAGAAAAGCAAACCGAAAATATTTTACTGCACGAGAAAGTACACGCAAAACAAAAACATACAGCCGATTTACTATTTTTTGAAGCCTTACGCATCATTTGTTGGTTTAACCCATTGGTGTATGTATTTCAGAAAAAAATAACCGAACTGCAAGAATTTATAGCTGATAGCAGTGTAGCGAAACAGCAATCCAGAAAAGCATATTATCAAAACTTATTATCGCAGGTGTTTCAAACATCAGATATTTCATTTACAAATACATTTTTCAATCAATCATTAATCAAAAAACGAATCGTTATGTTACAAAAATCAAAATCAAAGAAAATTTTTCAACTAAAGTATTTATTACTTATTCCCGTAGTTTGCGCCATGTTGTTTTATACATCGTGTACCAATGAAGCGGACGAAGTAAAAGAGGAAGCAAATTTAGTTTCAAACACTGGCGATAGTGAGGTGATGACCAAAATCAATGAACTTTCTGAAGCTATTATGAAAAAAGGAAACTTGACTCCTGAAGAAGAAAAAGCGTTGCAGTTTTTGGCCACAAAAGCAGAACCTGGAGATAAAGTATATACTTCTGTTCAAGAATATCTTGACGAAACCGAGGGCGACACAGATGTCCCATTTGCAGCAATAGATAAAGTACCAACCTTCCCAGGCTGCGAAGGAATGAGCAACGAAGAAGCTAAAAAATGTATGTCTAAGAAAATCATGCAATTAGTAGGAGAAAATTTTAACAGTAAAATAGGTGACAATGCTGGTTTGACCGGAAAACAGCGCATTTTTGTTCAGTTTAAAATTGACAAACAAGGTAATGTTGCCAATGTAAAAGCTCGTGCGCCACATCCTGATTTAGAAGCAGAAGCGCTTCGTGTGGTAAATAAAATTCCGCAAATGCAACCAGGAGAGCACAGAGGAAAAAAAGTAGGTGTGCTGTATTCATTGCCAATTATTTTTGAAATTAATTAGAATAAGCCTACTTATAAAACTTCTAGCCCGAAACAGATCTGTTTCGGGTTTTTTATTGAAGAACTTCATTTTTCAAAGGATTAAGTTTCAGTAAATTTGTACTTTTCAAGCTGTATTAATTCTGAAATGAAATACATATTCCTTTTTATTATTTTTCTACTGGCAACTTCCTGCCAGTTTTTTGAAACCGAGAAAATTTCTTCGGAAACATTTTATGATGAAGAAATAAAAATGATAGATTGGAAAGAAGTAGATCAATATCCTGTTTTTAAGTCGTGTGAATCTTTTTCAGAAAAAAAAGCACAAAAAAACTGTTTTGAAAGCACCTTGGCAACCTACCTTTTTGAAGCTGTTAGCAATAATAAGGATATGTCTATAAAGGACTTGAATGATACGGTATATGTTAAGTTTTCAGTTTCAGAAAAAGGACAGCTATCTGTAAAAAGCATTGAGATGGATAGCCTTACTAAAGCTGAACTGCCACGCCTCGAAGAAACACTAAGAAAAAAAATAGATTCAATTGCCCTTACGGCTCCAGCTTACAAAAGGGGCATTCCTGTTAAGACCAAGTTTACTCTCCCTATTGTTTTGCAAACAGATGATACTATAAATTAAACTTGTAACCCAAGCTAAAATCTACCGGAAACTCATCATTGCTTTCTCGTCCAATAGCTACAATATCATTGTACGACAGCGTAATATAACCATTGCCCAATGCAATATCGGCGCCTAAACCAAAGGCTCCGGGTGTTTGTAGATCTCCACCAGAACCAGTAATACGATCTTCATTTCCGTTATCGTTAATAAATACAATATCGCGTGATGCATACGAATAGGCAACAACCTTAGTATTTATAAAAACGTCTATAGCGTTGCTTTTTATGAACTTAAAGCGGTAATTTAAAGAAAACTCAGAGTTTGAAAACTCATAATCGCTGTTTTCTAAAGATTGCTTAAACCTAAAGACCAAAGCGTGCCTTTTAAGTTTTACTTCGTCTAAAATTTCAAAATCAATCCCGAAGGTCGGTAAGATAGTATTGTCAGGGTTTATATAGTACACATTATTGGATGCTCCAACAAAGGCACCTAAGCGGGTTTTAAGTTTAATGGACTTTTTTTCAGAAGTAAAAGTTGGGTCCACTTTTTTGTTATACTTCACTACAAAATCGCGTAAGCTTGGTAATGTTAGTTTTACTTCGTCAACTGCAAGGGAAGCATCTGCTGTTTGACTTTGCAGCACTTCTTTATACTCTTCTTGATAATCGCCGTTAACTTCGGTGTTTTTTAATTCGGTTATGGTGTTTCCTTTTTCTAAGAAGTAGCGGTATTCATTATCAATACTGTTCCATAATAGCGTGAGTGACCCATCAACTTCTTTCTGTAAGGTATAGGTTTTACCATTTACGGTATATTGTTGCTGGCCAATACTTGTAATACTAACAAGTAAGATAAATAAGAAAAGCAGACGTTTCATAGGGACAAGTTTTATAATGCTAAAGTTAACTAAAAGTAATCAATTTGCGGTTATGCTTTAAAACGGCGTCCTTTCCAGTGATAGCTCCCTAATAAGCTCATAATAAACACAGTTACTGTTATAAATGGGTATACTAGGCCACTGACTATAACCTGCAAAACGGATGATAAAGACACTGTTTTATTTCTAAAAAGAGTGTTTGTTGAGAAAATGATAAAGCCATCTACCAGTAACTTTATGAAAAGCACAAAAAGATAGAAGTATAGAAATTGTGTGTTATAAAAAGCATATAACCATGAAAAGGCTATCCAAAAATTAACTATAAAAACAATGGCTCCAATTACTTTTGGAAGCCAATTTTCCTGTTTTGTTGTTTTTGAAGCCCAACGCACCCGTTGATTAATTATTTGCGTCCAATTTTTTTGTGGCTGGGTTGTTACAACCGCATCACTGGTTTTTAAAAATTGCACCGGTTTTGAAGAGTGCTCTTTTACTTTTTCCAATAAAAAGATGTCATCACCACTTGCAATGTGATTATTTCCTGTAAAGCCTTCTATTTGCTTAAAAACGGATTTCTTGTACCCTACGTTGGCACCATTACATAAAATTTCCCGCCGATGCCCAAATCCACCCATAGTTACTGCTTGTAAGCTCAATCCGTCAAACTGTTGGAAAGCATGTATTAAACTACCATTGCTCTTGTAAACTACCGGGCCGCAAATCATATTTGGATTATCTCTTTGAATCACAACATCAAATGATTGCAACCATTTTTTAGGTACTGCACAATCGGCATCGGTTGTAAGAATCCATTCGTGCTTTGCTTCAGAAATAGCCGTAGTGATTGCATCTTTTTTAGGGGAATCTGAAAACCGATTGTTTCGAACTATCTTAAAAGGGAATACACAGGTTTCTAATGTTTTTGATACTGTCAATACCGAGTTATCTTCCGATTCATCATCTACAAAAATGACTTCAAACAATTCAGTAGGATAGTTCAGTTGTTTTAATGAAGTTAGTAAGTTGGGTATTTTTTCAGCTTCATTTCTAAAAGGAACAACAATTGTAAATGCAGTTTTGGGTTGTACAGTATGCAAAACAGTTGGTTTTAACCGTATCATTCCTATCCAAATAAATAATAAAAGGATTAAATAGACCATAAGCAAAATAAAGCCCAATGTCATCATACGTTGCGTGTTTTATAACGTGCCACAAAAAAACTTCCCACGAGTGCTGGAAGAATAAAATTAAGCAACCACATAGTAAAAACGGTGCAAAGCACGGTCACTTCGTTTATTCCTACTAGTGAAAAAAGCCATACAGCTACGCCGCCTCGAATTACGATATCAAAAATAAAAAAGGAAGGTACAATAGAAACTAAGAGGTACATAGCGAATATAAGGGGAACAGCTTTTACTATTGAAATATCAGCATCAAAAAACAATAAGATTACAAAAAATAAAAGACTAAACACGATGTATCTTAAAAAGGAATATAGCAGCAACTTTAATTTTAAAGAATAGGGTAGTTTCTTGATGTATTGAAATAGGTTTACAACTGAGAGCCCTTTTATAATAAGCTGTTTTTTTCTGAAGAAATACGTAGCAATAATTACAATTAATAAAACCGAAATTGAAATAATTAAATTGGTGCCTGAAAATGGTAAAGAGTAGTTGAACGCCAAAATAAATAGCCCAAAACAACCCAGAAAACAGGTAATCACCATTTGGGCACTATTATTTAAAAAGTTAAGCAAAAGTATTTCCTTTCTTTTTTCTGATGGATAAAAAAACGCTTTGGCGCCATAATCACCAATTCGGTTGGGTGTTGGTAAGGATACGGTTAAAGCCATTAAGCTCTGTTTGGTAGCTTCAAAAAAAGAAATAGGTTTAATTTTTGAAACTGCCGTTTGCCATTTAGCAATTTCGAAAACCCAATTAACTCCTGCCAATAGGGTAAACAACAGAACATAGGTGACATTTTTTGATTGAATTTCAGAAATAAATGTTTGCCATTGCAGTGTTTCGCCAGAAGTAAGTTTGTAATAGATATAGGCGAATGTAACCCCTAATAGTAAAACCTTTAGGGCGGTCAACCAATATTGTTTAGATTTGTGCAATACGGTTCGCATAAACAACGAAGTTACAGAAAGTTTTCAAATATGAGTTCAGAAAAGATAATCTTGGGTATAGATCCCGGAACGACCATTATGGGATTCGGACTCATAAAAGTAGTGGGAAAAAAGATGCAATTTATGCAACTGAACGAATTGCAACTTAAAAAATATAAAGATCACTATGTGAAACTAAAGCTTATTTTTGAGCGTACCATTGAATTGATCGATACGTTTCACCCAGATGAAATAGCCATCGAGGCGCCTTTCTTCGGAAAAAATGTACAGTCCATGCTTAAATTAGGAAGAGCGCAGGGTGTGGCAATGGCAGCCGGACTTTCAAGAGAAGTACCTATTACCGAATATTCTCCTAAAAAAATAAAAATGGCAATCACCGGTAACGGAAATGCCAGTAAAGAACAGGTCGCCAAAATGCTACAAAGCACACTTGGATTAAAAGAATTACCTAAAAATCTAGATAGCACTGATGGACTGGCAGCAGCCGTTTGTCATTTCTATAACGAAGGTCGTATTAAAACGGGTAAAAGCTACACAGGTTGGTCTGCATTTGTAAAGCAAAATGAAGATAGAGTGGGCGGTAAATAAACCACCCACCTCTATACTACTTTATCATATCAAACCCACAGTACGGTACTAATACCTCAGGGATTTTAATTCCTTCAGGGGTTTGGTAGTTTTCTAAAATTCCTGCTAATACACGAGGTAATGCCAAAGCACTTCCGTTTAAGGTGTGAGCAAGATTGTTTTTACCATTTTCATCTTTAAAACGAAGCTTCAATCGGTTGGCTTGAAAGGTTTCAAAGTTAGATACAGAAGAAATTTCCAGCCAACGGTCTTGTGCGGTTGAAAAGACTTCAAAATCATATGTCAAAGCTGCGGTAAACCCTAAGTCTCCACCACAAAGGCGTAAAATTCGATAGGGCAACTTAAGCTCGCGTAATATGTCTTTTACGTGTTCAACCATCCCATCTAACGCCTTATAGCTATTATCAGGATGTTCTACGCGTACAATTTCAACTTTGTCAAATTGGTGCAGTCTGTTTAAACCACGAACGTGTGCTCCATAACTTCCCGCTTCCCTTCTAAAGCAAGGTGTGTAACCTGTACATTGAATAGGTAACTGATCTTGCTTCAATAAATCGCCACGGAACATATTGGTCACTGGAACTTCAGATGTGGGAATCATATACAAATCGTCATTTGTGATATGATACATTTGCCCTTCTTTATCGGGTAATTGACCTGTGCCCCGAGCAGAATCTTCATTTACCATTAACGGAACTTGATACTCCGTATAGCCCGCTTCAATATTTTTATCTAGAAAGTATGTGATTAACGCACGTTGTAAACGGGCACCTTTTCCTTTGTAAATAGGAAATCCAGCCCCAGTTACTTTTACGCCCAATTCAAAATCGATTAGGTCGTATTTTTTAGCCAATTCCCAGTGCGGTAATGAACCTTCCTCAAGCGTTGGGATGTCTAGTTCTCTAAAAATTTCTTCATTATCCTCTTCGTCATTTCCTGCTGGTACACTTTCGTGCGGCACGTTAGGTATACCATACAATAAGTCTTGCAGCTTTTCTTCAGCAGTATTTAATTGTTCTTGAAGCGTTTTAGAATCTTGTTTTAATTGGGTTGTTTTTTCTTTTAGCAAGTTTGCTTTTTGGGTTTCCCCACTTTTAAAAAGTATCCCAATTTCTTTAGAAAATTTATTGGACTGTGATAACACTTCATCCAGTTTAGTCTGGGTGTTTCTACGAGTTTCATCTGCAGCAATAATCGCTTCCAGATCGTTAGTGGTATCAATGCCTCTTTTGGCAAGTGCTTTGATAAATTGATCCTTGTTTTCACGGATTTCGTGTACTTGTAACATAGTCCTAAAATTTTAAGAGAGCAAAGTTAGGGAAATGGAAGTTTTATTGTTGGTTTTTTTACCGGTTTTTACTCGTAAAGAAATATAGGGCTATTTATTTACTATATATTTTTCTATGCCTTATCAAAATAAAATTACCACAAAAACATAGGGCCATTGTAGTAAACTTTAATTGAAAAAAAAGTATATGTTATAGAGAATATGGTTCCGAAGATTAAAAAGAACCACCTGAATTTAACTAGCTTTAAAAAATTATTTAAATAATAATTGTCTAATAATTCAATGAGTATTCCAATAGAGTAAAAGACATTAGCAATTATTCCATAGATTATAATACATATGACATCATTAAAACGCAAGACATCAGGATTTTCATTAAAAATCTGCCATATGCCAAAAATAAGGACAGTTAAATTAAACCAAATTCGCTTTTTTTCCCACCATTCTAAAGAATTTGAGATTAATTGATGATTCATAGATTATTTTTTTGTTCTTGCAAATCCTTCTGAAGAAGATAGTATCCAATCATGGTGTTTAAAGTGATGCCATGGTTCTGCAGCTAAATCAACATTTTTGTCAATCAATCTATGGTAAGTCCCGGTGTTCACTTTAATTTGAACATCCATATACACCTCAACATTTCGGCCTTTTTTGGCTTCAGTCTCTTCGATACGTTGTGCCAATTGCCATAACATATCGGGTTTCGATTTTACTGAGCGTTGCTGTTTTTTAGATAGCAATTGATTATAGTTATAACGTCTTCTTTCAGTAGAATCTTTATCTTTTACCCAAACACTTAACGACCCTGCTTTACTTCGTAACATCATGCGCCAACTTAAGCGATGGCCTTCTTCGGTCCAAAGTACATCGTCTTTAAAAAACCAATGTCTTAATGGTAATCCTATTTGGATTATAAAATAGACTGAGAATATAGTAATTAGCGTTGGCTTATAGTTTGGAACGATGACTTCGCCTTTGGTGTATAGTTTTTTCTTCGGAAGAAATCGTTTTTGTAACGTTTCCGCAGAAAAGAAAAAGAAGGCAAAAGCCATGGACATATACGGAAAAATACCTATTTGAAATATAAATGAATTAAAGAGGTGAAAAAATATAGAAACAATAAAAGCGGCCAATCGGGTACGCTTCCAAAGTAACAAAGGCACGATTAAAAGATCGAAAAATACACCTACATAGGCTATACAATAATGCACCCAATTTTCTTGAAGCAATCCGCCCACAAGCCAATAATCACTCTTACCTCGCATAAAAAGTGCAGGTACACTGGCATCTAGCCACCCAGGATACCATTTTGCAATAGAACCGTAGGTATACACAATCCAAACTTGTAAAATAACTGCTAATAGCACCCATCTTGGCATAGACGGTGATTTGAGCTTAGCATTTTGTTGCGCATCAATAGAAAACCACTTGTTGGCGGGTAAGAATACCATAAGCCAGCACAATAACATCATTAGGTAATAATGATTATTGTATGATGATTTTTGCATTAAATACACACACGTCCACATAAGTGCATAGCAAAACATACTAAACCGGTATTTATAGCCTAGCATTACCAATACGCCAAAAGTGCCCATTAATGCAAAATACCAATACATTAAATCGCCAGGCAATGGTTGTAAAAATTCAAAACCGATAAAGTTAAATGTAAAATCAGGCTCGACCAAAGTGCGCCTTACCCAACCTGTTGCAATAGCACCAAAACCTTCGATAGCGATTAATGCCCCAAAAACTACTCGCCATAGTATAAGCCCAGTGTTATCTATATGTTTAAATAGAAATTTATTCACGGGTTTTAATAAAGTTTCTGGCAAATAGTTCGTCTTGCTTAATGGCTTCTTTTAAGGTTTCAACACCGTCAAATGTTTCTTCATCACGAATGTGTGTAATGAACTCGATTTGCAATGGTTGGTTGTATAGGTTTTGGTCAAAATCTAAAAAATGTGTTTCAATGGTTTTCTGTGTGCCACCTACTGTTGGGTTAGTGCCAACGCTAGTAATTCCAAAAACTTGTTTACTGTTTATTCTTGCTTCAACCACATACACGCCATTTTTAGGAATTAGCTTATAATCTTCTGAAGGCTTTAGGTTTGCAGTTGGGTATTGTAAAGTTCTGCCAATGGCTTTTCCTTCTACAACCGTTCCCGAAATCATAAATTGATAACCTAAATATTCATTTGCAGTACTAATGTCTCCTGCCTGCAATGCTTTTCGTATTTTGGTTGAACTTACTGTTACTTCATCTAGCTCTTGGGCACTAATTTCTTCCACAGTAAAGCCGTAGGTGTTTCCAAATTCTTTTAGGTCGTTTATATTAGCAGTACGGTTTCGGCCAAAACGATGGTCATAACCAATAATCACTTTTTTTGCCTTGAGTTTGTTAACCAAAATATCTCGGACGTATTCTACCGCTGTTAAACGCGAAAATTGTCTAGTAAATGGATGGATTACCAGATGGTCTAAACCTGTTTTTTCGAGCAGTTCTTTTTTTTCTGAAAGCGTATTGATGAGCTTTATGTTAGAATCTTTTTGAAGCACCATCCTTGGGTGCGGAAAAAAAGTTAACAAGACAGAATCCAAATCGTCTTTTTCTGCGGCCTGAATCAACCGTTTTAAAATAGCTTTATGGCCTATGTGAACCCCATCAAAAGTACCGATGGTTATCACACAATGTCTGTCGTTATAATATTTTGAAGCTGAGTTGTATTCCTTCACCTTAATTTCCGTTAAAAGTGTTCATGGTATTGTTTATACCTGCCAAGCCAAAAGATTCTATAGCTTTAGATGCTTTTTCTAAACGTTCGGGTAGTTTTTTATTTTCTTCTTCATCCCATTCTCCTAAAACATAATCTACTTGCCTGCCTTTGCTAAATTCGTCACTAATACCAAATCTAAATCGATTGTATTTATTGGTCTGTAAGGTATTTTGTATGTCTTTTAACCCATTGTGACCACCATCACTTCCTTTAGTTTTTATGCGAATTGTTCCAAAAGGTAAGTTTAGGTCGTCGGTTACTACCAATAGGTTTTCTAGAGGTATTTTTTCTTTATCCAGCCAATATCGTACTGCTTTTCCGCTGAGGTTCATAAAAGTACTGGGTTTTAATAATAAAAAAGTACGCCCTTTCTTTTTATGAATGGTAATATCACCCAGTTTTTCGGTTTCCCAGGTTAAGTCATTCTCTTCAGCTAATGTATCTAATATTTTAAAGCCAATATTGTGGCGTGTATTGTGGTATTTTGGGCCAATGTTTCCCAATCCGGCAATTAAAAATTTTTTCATGGGGTCGCCTTCAGTATAAGGTGGTTTTTGTTTTGTGCTAAAAAGGTTTTTAAAAAATGATAGCATTCCATAACAGTTTCAGCAGTAAAAATAAAAAAAGCATCCCGAATTATAGGATGCTTTTTGTATATCTTAAGATAGAAGTTTTTATTCGTCAGAAGATCCTTCTTTCTTTTCTGCTCCTTCAGCAGCTGCTTCAGTTCCTTCTTCGCCTTCAGCTCCTTCTTCACCTTCTTCATCTTCGTCTTCATCTTCTGGTATTTCATCAACGATAGCTGTACGAGAAGTTCTAACTTGACAGATTACTTTTTTGTCTTCGTGTAAGAATTCAAAATCTTCTGTTTCGATGTCACCAACAGTCTGTACATCTCCAATTTTCATATTGGTAATGTCAACGTCGATAAAATCTGGAAGATTTTTAGGCAATGCTCTAACACGTAACCTACGGTTAATGATACGTAATACACCACCGTTTTTAACACCAAGGGCGTTACCTCTAACACGTACCGGAACGGTCATGCTTATTGGTGTACCATCGAATAATTGATAGAAATCTATATGTAGAATTTGGTCTGTTACCGGGTGAAATTGAATGTCCTGTAAGGCACAGTCAATTTTATCGCCGCCTGCCAACTCTAATTCAACCCTAAAAACGTCGGGTGTATAGATAAGGTTTTGAAACTCCAGTTCATCTGCTGAAAAATGAATGGTTTCATCCCCTCCGTACACGACGCAAGGAACCTTTCCAGCATTACGTAAGGCTTTCGTTGCCGATTTGCCCACGCTTTCTCTTTTAGATCCTTTGATTGTAAGTGATTTCATTGTAATTAATTGTAAATTAGTATGTATTAAAAATTTTGGAGTGCAAAGATGCAGTTTTTTTCTTTTTACTGAAAATAAAAAAGCGGTTATTTTACCGCTTTTCTGTCTGTTTTGTTGAAGGTTACATTAAAAACTTAGAACTAATGCTTTTATTGTGGTTTACACTTAGCATGACATCAGCAAATAAATTGGCGCAGGTTAATACTTTTACTTTAGGGCTTTGTTGTCTCAATGGAATGGAATCTGTCACAATCAACTCTTCTAACTTAGAATTTTCAAGACGCTCGTAGGCACTGCCCGAAAGGATAGGATGGGTACAAATAGCACGAACGCTCAAAGCTCCACGTTCCATCATAAGATCAGCAGCTTTGGTTAGTGTGCCTGCAGTATCAACCATATCATCAACCAAGACTACATTTTTTCCTTTTACATCGCCAATGAGTTCCATATGCGAGATTACATTTGCTTTTTCACGTTGTTTGTAGCAAATAACTACGTCGCTTTCCAAGGCTTTAGAATAAGCATATGCTCGCTTACTTCCGCCCATATCTGGTGATGCGATTGTTAAATTGTCTAAGTTCAGTTTTCGTAGATGAGGCAAAAATATGGTAGAAGCAAAAAGGTGATCAACTGGTTTTTCGAAAAACCCTTGAATTTGATCGGCATGCAAGTCCATGGTGATAATTCTGGTTGCTCCTGCTGTTTCCAGCATTTTAGCAATTAATTTTGCAGCAATAGGTACACGTGGTTTGTCCTTTCTGTCTTGGCGTGCCCACCCAAAATAAGGCAGAACAGCTGTAATGTGCCTTGCAGATGCACGTTTTGCGGCATCGAGCATTAACAACATTTCCATTAAGTGGTCACTGTTTGGGTGCGTTGAGCCAATGATAAAAACACGGCTTCCACGAACGGACTCTTCAAAAGAGGGTTGAAATTCACCATCACTATAGGTAGAAGTAATTACTTTGCCTAATGGAATGCCAAAAGCCTTGGCAATATCGGCAGCGAGGGTTTCACTTTGTTTACAAGCAAAAATCTTGGGTTCGGGAATGGGAGCGGACATAGTTTGTGTTTGAAATTGGTTGTTTGCAAATGTAAAAATTAATTGCAAAGCGAGTTAAAAATGAACCATATAAATATTTAGGTTTTGTAAAAAAATTGTATTTTTGCCGTCCATATTTGCCTTGGTGGCGGAATTGGTAGACGCGCTGGATTCAAAATCCAAATTTGAGAAGGGAAAAAAAGTATGCCGAAGTGGTGGAATTGGTAGACACGATGGATTCAAAATCCATTGCTCACAAGGCTTGCGGGTTCGATTCCCGCCTTCGGTACTAAAAAAGCTGAGATGAAAATCTCGGCTTTTTTTATGACTTGGTACAACATAGGTACAACATTTTGCTATTTTGAAGGCAACATTTTTATTGATGTTAAATTCTTCTATTTGTTTTTAAACCCTATGAATTTACTATCAGAATAATAAACTTTATCTAATCACGACCTTACTTCTTCGTAAGGGAAGTTTATTATCATACAATATACACGCAAGGTAAACTCGTAAAATACTTCCATCAA